>VAPH01073669.1_pt1 | contig 61670 bp, 58 predicted proteins | sample 3393861 | NCBI WGS metagenome assembly VAPH01 (sample SAMN08290439, study PRJNA428436) | hydrothermal vent metagenome | isolation source: Deep-sea hydrothermal vent chimney | place: Atlantic Ocean: South-mid Altantic Ridge | reverse complement strand
TTGGCTACATTATTTCGCAAGCTCGTAATCTAGCTCAAAAGCTTTTCGAGTCCCTCTGGCTGCCAAAATAACAACAAACCTAAAGCTTTCGCTTTAGGTTTGTGTATTTTGTGCACCCAGAGGGACTCGAACCCCCAACAACTGATCCGAAGTCAGTCATGATATCCATTTCACTATGGGTGCAATTTAATTCGGACACATATTAATTGCGTAAAGAGTATCATACGAATTAAAACGCGAAAAAGCAATAATTTTCTGCTACAATTGTCAAATATGATTGTTAGAGACGATATACCAACAGAAGTACAATACGTATCAGATACGCTTGAAAATGCTGGTTTTGAAGCCTATTTGGTGGGTGGGTGTGTTCGAGACATTTACATAGGAAAAACTCCAAAAGATTGGGACATCACCACAAATGCAAAACCTGAAGAAATTGAAGGGCTTTTTGAGGAAACTTACCTAAACAATGACTTTGGAACTGTTGGTGTGATTAATAAAGAAACAGAAAACGAAAACTTAAAAATTGTAGAAGTAACACCATATCGCTCAGAATCTGGTTATTCTGACTCTAGGCGTCCAGATGAAGTAACTTTTGGTGTATCACTTGAAAAAGATCTAGAGAGAAGAGATTTTACCATAAATGCTCTTGCATATAGATTAAAAGACGAAGTTACAGTAGATCTGTTTAATGGAGAAGTGGATATACAAAAACAAAGACTGAAAGCGGTGGGAAACCCAGTGGAGCGCTTTCAAGAAGACGCATTAAGAATGATGAGGGCTGTACGGTTAGCGGTAGAACTTGAATTCACGATAGATAGTGAAACGATGAATGCTATTACTGAAAATAGTGCTAATTTAAGCCGTATTTCTAAAGAACGTATTCGGGACGAATTCATACGTGTGCTGAAATCAAAACAACCTATGCAAGGCATTATCTTCTTTGAAAAACTTGGTTTACTTGAATATGTTGCTCCAGATCTACTACGAGGAATAGGTGTAGACCAAAATCAAGCACATGCATTTGATGTATATGAGCACCTTTTACGTACAATGCAACATGCTGCAGACAAAGATTGGGATTTTGACATAAGATTAGCCGGATTATTTCACGATATATCAAAACCAGAAACTAGAAGATGGTCAAAAGAGAAGAATGACTGGACTTTTCATGGGCATGAAGTAGTTGGTGCGCGTGTGGTGCGTCGAGCGCTTAAAGACTTGCGATTTTCTAAGGAAAAAATCAACAGAATTGTAACTTTAGTGCGTTGGCACATGTTTTTCTCTGATCCAGATGAAATAACACTGTCAGCAGTACGTAGAACCATTGCAAATGTAGGAAAAGAAAATATATGGGACCTGCTAAAGCTACGAAGATGTGACCGAATAGGGACAGGGAGGCCAAAAGAACAACCATTTAGACTAAGAAAGTACACTGCAATGGTGGAAGAAGCTCTACGCGACCCAATTTCTGTAAAAATGCTTAAGATTAACGGTGACCGAATACTTGAAATAAGCAACGAAAAGCCTGGAAAAAAAATAGGAGACACACTTCATGCACTTTTGGGCGAGGTTTTGGAAGATCCAAGTAAAAATACGGCTGAATATCTAGAGAAAAGAGCGTTTGAGATGTTTGAAATGAACGAAAACGAGCTTACGGTACTTAGTGAGAATGGAAAAGTAAAGCGAGATGAAGAAGAGATGGCTGAAATTAAAGCGTTGCAGAGAAAGAATAAAGTTGCATGAAATAAGGATGGAACAGACCATGTCGAATGTGTGCAGGAGAATGTAGAAAAATACGAAACGGAACAAGTATGTTTTCCACATTTTATCGTATCAATATTTAATTACATCATAAATGATTAAATACTTTACGACCATAATTCCCTAAATCTATTGTGCTAACATTTTATTTAAAGAATTAATGTTTCTTTACTTTCCAATTAAGTGAGTGTTTTTTACAGAGGTTGTTTAGGTTGCCAGAATTTTTCATTCTTCAAAATCCTAGACAATCTATTGCAAAAGCGCTTCATACTTTCTCACTCCTTAATGTCCATCAAAAAAGGCCTGAAGAATTGTTTGCCGATGCGTTTGGTGCAGCAAGCAATTCTTCAGGCCTTATTATTAAGTTATATTCTTATAACTTTTGTTTTGAATCATCTGGAACTAAGTTCCGTAAGGCAGAACATGTTACATATAGTTCTATTCCTTAATATGTTGATTCCTTCGGATCAATTTTGTCTGAACCGAATCAAAATGTCGAAACTTCAACAGCTTGATTCGGCTCATTCATAATCTATCCGGAAATGTACTAAGAGTTTTGTTTGGAGGTATTAACTCAAATTTTTTAATGATCTCTTTAAGGGAAATATCCAATGCTCTGATGAGAAATGTTTACTTCTCTTTAGAACATTGGATACCTCTGCTCGCCCTTTTTGGGCCTGATACCATAGTATGTCCTTTATAAATTACTGTAAAGGACATGAGGGGGATAACTGTGCATAACTAAAATTATTGTGTCCTTTATAAAGGACACAATTTTAAAAAAATTAATATATGCTGTAAAAAAGCCATATTTTAAAGCAAGAATGCATAGACATTGACATTTTTATTTTTCGTGTTTCTAAAAAGGACCTTAGACGCTTATGTCTATAGAAACAGGGCAATGGTCGCTACCCATTACATCCATATGTATGTTTGCCTTTCTTACTACAGAATCTAGCTCTTCAGAGACCATTACATAATCAATTCTCCACCCAACATTTTTATCTCTAGCTCCACCCCAATGTGACCACCAAGTATAAAAACCATTACCTTGATGTTTTTTTCTAAATGTATCAATAAATCCTGCTTTAATCATTGCATCCATTCCTGCCCGCTCTTCATCGGTAAATCCTTTGTTGCCCTTATTCTCTTTTGGTCGTGCTAAATCATCTTCAGTGTGTGCAACATTAAAATCACCACAATATATTACTGGCTTCTTTTTTCTTAATTGTTTCATATATAAAAGATAGGCCGAATCCCATTCTTGGCGTATTGGAATACGTACCAAACCATCTTTAGCGTTCGGAGCATAAACAGTACTCACAAAATATTCATCAAACTCTAACGTTAAAACCCTACCTTCTTTGGTTGTATTACCAAAATCATCTTCTAATTTATATTTCTTCTTTATGGCATCAGGCAATCCATACATAGCTTGTTTTGGGTCTATTTTTGTAAAAATTGCAGTACCAGCATAACCTTTTCGTTCCGCAGAATACCAATACTGCTCATACTGCGGATATTTTTCAGCAAACAATTCAGACACTTGATCTTCCTGTGCTTTTGTTTCCTGTATACATAGTATGTCTGGCTCAAATCTAGATAAAAACGGCTCTAACAAGCCTTTTTTTTGAACAGCACGTATCCCATTAACATTCCAAGAAAAGATTTTCATAATGACAACAGTATACATAAATATATACAATCTTGTGATGAAACCATAAATTCTGTTCCTAAGCACAAAAATTAATTTTTAAAAAGTTTTGATTTATAATTTTATGCTACAGTTCTACAACAATAAAAGTTGACAACCAATCTTAATAAAATATGGAGAAAATTAAAATTACAATTAATTAACCAGAAGAAGCAAGGTCAGATTGTATTAATTATTGAAACACTAGAAAATACAGCCAACATTGAACAGTTCATTTAAATACCCCATAAACTAAACATAGTAATATAAACACATGGCACTATCACAAGAATATGCTGAATATATTCTCGACATGCTCGAACCATTAGGTAATCTAACATCACAAAAAATGTTTGGTGGTAAGATTATTAAAAGTGACGGCAATCAGGTTGGAGTGATTATACAAAATCAATTTTATTTCAGGATTCCTAAATCATTGCGAGAAAAATATCTAAAACATGGTTCAAAACCATTTGAATATGAAAAAAAAGGAAAGTGGGTCACCGTACACGTATGGTATTTAGCACCAGAAGAAACAATGGATAACTCCGAGTTATTTCTTGAATGGGCAGAAGAAGCGCTTGAGAAAAGAAAACAGCTCTAAAGTAACTAATCTAAAAATTTGCAATAAATATCCATTAGTAGATAATCAAAGATATGCGAAATTTTATTACATTAGTGCTATTTATAGTGCTAATTGTGACTCCACTACATCAATCTTTTGCCGAAACCGAGCAAAACACAGAAGGGGTCTTAAAGCAGCAAATTGTTGCAATAATTAAATATGTAAAACGTACTTTTTTGCCACAACCAACAACACCAATGTCCAATGATAATTTAAGAAAAATTATTACTAGTGCAAACACGTGGTTCATAGAAAATCAGGAAGACAGTGGCCACTTCAAATACGAATATGTACCCTATGAAGATGAATATCTAAATGGCGACAATATTGTTCGACAAGCCGGCGCGTTGTATGCGCTCGGAGAAATTACTCGTCGTGATAAAGAACGTAAAATAGCAACGAGGGATACTATTAAAAATGCTATTTCCTTCTTTAAGAGCCTTTCTATGAAAGACGATAGGGATGAATATGCTTTTAGGTGCATTGTAGAAAATAGCAACAGTTCAAAATGTAAACTTGGTGCAACAAGCTTAGCTCTGTCTGGAATACTTGGATATCTGCAAGAATATCCAGAAGAAACAAATGAGTACGAAAGTCTTATAGAATCATATGTGACATATATTTTAAAGATGAAAAAGCCAAATGCAGGATTCAAAAATACACATAGATTAGATAGAAATAGTCAATATTTAAGTGAGTCTTCTTTTTCAAATGGAGAATCCTTAATGGCACTGGTGCGCTACTACCAATGGAACCCTAGAGAAAATGTAAAAGAGGTGATAGATGAAACGTTTGAATATTTAAGCAGTAAACCATATGACACTGCACTCTATCTTTGGATGATGGCGGCATTAAAAGATATGTATGAATTGTGGGAAAAAGATGAATACATAACATATGGTAAAGATTTCACAGATTGGCGCGTTAAAGAAGCGTTTCGAGCTAAAAACACGAAAAGAAACTATTGCGCATACTCTGAGGGAATTGTGAGTGCATATAGTTTTCTAAAAAATAATATAAATCAAATAGACCAAGAAAATCTACGGGCAGAAATTGCTTACTGGAATAATAAAAACAAAATATTACAACTAGATAAAGAAGATCAATATAGACTTTTGCAAGAAAATGATACGCTCGTTATAAAAAAACTTAAACAACAAAAGAAAGCTATTGGTGGTTTTTTAACAGAAGAATCTGAACCGACTGAGCGTATCGACTTCACACAACATTGCATAGGTGCATATGTACAAACGCTTGTAGATATTAATGATTCATCGTTATAATAGTTCTATGAAAAAATTTAAATGTTACGACTGTGAAAAAGTCTTTAAAGCAGAAACAAAAGAAGAACTTCTTAATGCTTTATACACACATTACATAGATAAACATAAAAAAATCATGACTGAATCAAGTAAGGAGGAGAAAGAAGCCTGGATGAAAAAATTTGAAAAGGACTGGGCATCTACAGTAGAAATATAAAAAGTGTTGCCAAATTTTCTTTTTATTTCCTAGAATGAAATTTTTTATGAATATCTCGTAAGTGCTTATCAGTTACATGAGTATATATCTGGGTCGTGGCAATATTAGCGTGGCCCAAAAGCATTTGCACACTACGTAAATCAGCTCCATTTGAAAGAAGGTCCGTAGCAAAACTATGACGAATAACATGTGGGGTTACTTTCCGTGTTATTCCTGCAATAGTGGCATATTTTTTAATTATTCTTTGCACACTTCTTGGTGTAAGGCGTAAATCTTTATTATCAGTCTGAGCTTTTTTCATATTCTTCCCATATTGAACAAACATGGCATCGTCCATGTCTTTTCGTTCTTTCAAATAGTTTTTTACTGCATTTCGCGCCATATTGGATAAAAAAACAACCCGTATCTTATCACCCTTGCCTCTTACTGAAAATTCATCTCTCGACAAATCAACATCTTCCACAGAAAGAGCACAAAGTTCAGATACTCGAAGACCTGTAGAAAATAAAAGTTCAAGCATGGCTTTGTCACGAAGGCCTTGTATAGTAGCCAAATCTGGTGCTTTCATAAGTCTATCTAATTCTTGAAAAGATATGAGATCAAGGGACCTTTCTGGAACTTTTGCAAGTTCAATAACTTCTGGAGAAAGGGAATCAAAGCCACGCTTGCGTATGTATTTCAAAAAAGAACGAAGTGCAATGAGGTAATAATTTTGAGTTTTACGCTTCATTGTGTTTGTTTGCCCACCACATTTTGTACCAGGTTGACGATTCAACCACATACGATATTCACGAACCATACTTTCAGTAAGTTTCTTTGGCTCCGTTACTTTTGTATATTCAAGAAATCTATTTAAATATCTATCATAATTAGAAACAGTGTGTATACTACGTCCTTTTTCAATCTCTAAATACTCAAGAAATTCTCTTTTAATTTCGAGTAATGTCATTTAAATATTATATCGTATAAGTGTTTAGTAAATTAATAAGCGTAACGATTATTAATTTACTTAATATCAAAATCTGTTCTACCATTTAGCACACGTTAACCATACAACAATTTTACTGTATATAAAAAATCGAGGAGAGATTTCCTCTCCTCGATAGTTGGTTACTTAGACTTCGATAGGCTTTTGTATACACCCGAAGTGCCAAGGAAATTCCTCGCACACTGTCTTTTGTATACTAGCTGGTTCGTTGTCAATCGGCAACCTTGGTTTAACGGACACACATCCCGTCATGACTAGTAAGATCATAACTAGTGCCCAGCTGTGTAAAATACGCATTTTATTTTACCTCCACGATTAAGGTTAATTTATAGCGCAGAGTGATTAAAACTTTATTTTAGAAAGATGTCAAGAGTTATATTACTTGACGAGTTTTAAATATGGTATATACTTTCTTTGGTTGTGTGACAATCTGCCCAGTAAGGCATCACGATGGTTGTCAATTTTGTAGGAAAACCGAACCGCTCTCTTTTGAGCGGTTTTTCTTTATAAAAATAATGAAAGTACTCTTGCAAAAAGAGTTAATCTGTGGTAAAGTAATATCAATCTTCGCTGGATTATATTTTAGTGTATTCTATATGCATTTCTACATATAGAATACTTTTTAGAGATTATGTTAACAAAACGAAAGAAAAAAAACGCAATAAAAGAGGTTAGACGACACGACACTGATACGGGCTCACCTGAAGCGCAGGTTGGGATTCTTACAAAACAAATTGATGAGCTTTCAAAGCATCTTAAGAAAAATAAGAAGGACTTTCACTCACGACGTGGACTACTTCAAATGGTCGCTGACAGACGAAAACATTTAAAGTACATAGAACGCAAGAATAATAAAGCTTATAAGGCACTTATCAAAAAACTTGGTTTGCGACGATAGAGAAGTTACAACATCAGAGTGGCTTCTTTAAAGAAATCACTCTGATGTTTCATTATGAGCGACAATAATTTGCTATACTATATTCACTACATATTAAAATATGAAGTATGAACTTTTCAAAGCGTTAAATGGACATTGCTCCAAACAATTTTTTAAATAAGAACATTTTATGACGGTTATTAAACACAAAGAACAGCGTGTTGCTATTTTTATAGACACGCAAAATTTATATCACTGTGCAAAAAACATTTATAAACAAAAGGTTAATTTTGAAGCAGTACTAAAAGCGGCACTTGGTGAGAGAAAGCTAGTTCGTGCTCTTTCGTATGTTGTTACAACAGAGAGTGGAGAGGAGAAAGCCTTCTTTGAAGCGCTTGAGAAAATAGGGATTGAAGTAAAGACTAAAGACCTTCTTATATTTAGTGGTGGAGCAAAAAAGGCTGACTGGGATGTTGGTATGGCAGTGGACGCTATCATTCATTCACAAAAAGTAGATGCCATCGTGCTTGCAACAGGAGACGGAGATTTTGTTCCGTTGGTTGAATATGTACGATCACAAGGGTGTCAAGTAGAATCAATCTCATTTGGAAAATCCAGCTCATCACGACTCATAGATTGTGTAGACGACTTTATTGACATGGACGAAAATCCTAAAGAGTTCTTAATAGGAAAAAAGATGCGTACAAATAAAATTAAAAAACATATACAAAAAGTTGTCGGCACAGACACTGACAACATGTAAGGTCAATACTAATAACGATTTTTAAATACGTTTCAGATAAAAACAGTTCTTTCAAAGAGCTGTTTTTGTTTTTATAATTAACTTTGATACACTAAGCAGGTTATAAAAGAGCGATTCAAGTACCAGCTTCTCAATAAAAACTATTGACTGTCTGCAACCTGAATCGCTCACAACAGTTAAAATCATGCAAAAAAAATCATACTCCGTTGAAATAGGGGGAAAGACCCTTACAGCAGACTTTACAGACCTAGCTTCACAATCTCACGGATCTGTAATTTTAAAATATGGGGAAACTACAGTCTTGGTAACGGTGGTTATGAGTGAAAATGAAAAGGAAGGCATGTCATACTTTCCACTTTCTGTAGAATTTGAAGAAAAGTTCTACGCTACAGGGAAAATTCTAGGAAGTAGATTCATGCGAAGAGAAGGGCGTCCAAGCGATAGTGCTATTCTTTCTGCACGTGTAATAGACCGTACCGTTCGTCCTCTTTTTAATCATGCTATACGAAATGAAATTCAAATCATAATAACAGTAATTGCTCTAGGGGAAGAAGATCCAGATATGCTTGGAGTTATTGGAGCTTCAATCGCACTTACGACATCAAACATTCCTTGGGGTGGACCAGTCGGAGTCGTTCGTATTGGAAAAAATAAAGAATCTGGAGAGCTTATAATAAATCCGACATACACTGAAAGAGAAAACGGGGGGCTTGAATACGAAACACTCATATGCGGAAAAGACGGAGACATCAATATGATAGAAGCATCTGGAGATGAAGTAAGTGAAAAATTTATTGCTGAAGCGTTTACTAAATCAATTGAAATAAACAATGTTATTGAAGCATTTCAAAAAGAAATTGTTGTAGAAATTGGAAAAGAGAAAAGAGAAATACCAGACAGAAGTATTCCTGAAGAAATGCAATCTCTCTTTAATACAAAAATTACACCCAAACTAACATCTGTTGTTTTCAATAACACATCAGGCAAAGCACACCTATATGAGCTTAAGAAGGAATGGATAAAATTACTAAAAGAAAAATTAGAAGATGCTGATGTAACTCTTGCAGAAAACATGTACGAAAAGGCAATTGATGACGAACTTCATCGTGGAGCAATAGAAGACGGAAAACGTGCGGACGGTAGAGATATGGATGAAATTCGCAACCTTTACGCACAAGCTGGAAATGTGTCCCCAATACTTCATGGTTCTGGTATTTTTTATCGTGGAGAAACACACATGTTATCAGTCTTAACCCTTGGAGGACCAGAAGATTCTCAAATAATAGATACCATCGAAGAAAACGGTAAGGAAAAACATTTCATACATCATTACAATTTTCCACCATTCTCAGTTGGAGAAAACGGAAGGGTTAGTGGCTTTAATCGCCGGATGATTGGCCATGGATTATTAGCAGAAAAAGCCCTTCTCCCAGTAATACCCTCTACATCTGATTTCCCATACACAATACGACTAGTGTCTGAAACAATGTCTTCAAATGGTTCTAGTTCCATGGGTTCTGTTTGTGGAAGTACATTAGCACTCATGGACGGCGGAGTTCCAATTACAAAACCTGTGGCAGGTATCGCATCTGGTCTATTTATGAAAGATGAAACTGAATATGCGCTCATGACAGATATTCAAGGACCAGAAGATGAACATGGCGATATGGACTTCAAAGTCGCTGGTACAAAAGAAGGTATTACAGCAATCCAGATGGATGTAAAAGTTGACGGAATTCCTGTAAAGATTCTTGTAGAAGCCCTCGAAAAAGCAAGGCTTGCGCGACTACAAATTCTTAATGTTATTGAAGAAGAAATTTCTGAACCACGTCCAGACATTTCTCCAAGAGCACCAAAAATTCTTGTACTAAATATTCTTCCAGAGCAAATTGGTCTTGTAGTTGGTGGAGGAGGAAAAACAATCAATGCCATTAAAAAAGAAACTGGCGTAGAAGAAATTAGTATTGAAGATGATGGAACAGTATTTATTACAGGTAAAGATGGTTCAGCTGAAAAAGCTGAGGAACGAATCAAAGAACTTACAAAAATTTTTAAAATTGGAGAAAAACTTAATGTTGAAATTGTGAGAATAACAGACTTTGGAGCCTTTGCAAAACTAAACAATCAGACAGATGGTCTAATTCACATATCAGAAATTGCACCTTTCCGAATTGAAAAAATGGATGGAATTTTTGACCTTGGAGAAATAATTCCTGTTGTAATCAAAAAAGTTGAGAACGGTAAAGTTGGTTTATCTATAAAAGATGTTGCACCAAACTTTGCTAAAAAGAAAGGGATTGAGCCTCCAAAAAAAAAGTAGGTTTGTAAATAAAAATCCCGCCTACATAAATGTGGGCGGGATTTTTATTTGTAACATACCACTGTGCTAAAATATATATAGTTTCATTAGCCTTAGAATAATAAAAATGTCCATTGAGGCTCACTATTCTTCTATGTTCTTTGATGTAAATTCGATATAATCGATACGTTCATCACCTAATTCAACCAATTCAAATGGGGAAGCAAGATATAAATCAAAAAAAAGTTATACCAACACCACCCAAAGATAATGCCACTGATTATGGTGTTGTTTTTGCAAAAATAGAAACACAAGAAGAGTCTAAAACGCAACCCATTAACAACCGTTCGCACAGTTCAATATTAAGTAATAAAGAAGCTGTGTTTGATGTATCAGGAGCTTTCCAAAAAAATGTGGAGGAGGGAACGATTGTTACCGATAAAAAAAGTAAAAAAACATCATTTGGCGGAGCATTGGTTGGTGCATTTTCTGAGTGGGCGGGAAACACCAAAAAGAAAGTAACAAATACTAAACTATTAAAAAAAGAAAAGGTCACCAAAATTGCACCCGCCGAAAGTAGAAAAGGAACTATTAACGAAGCCAGCAAAGGTGTGACTCAAGCACCGCATGATGACCACAAAGTTGTTATACAAAAAATACGCACAATGGCAGGAGACACTGAAAGAGCCATGGGCAAAGCATATAGAATAAAGAAAAAAGGAAAGGACGAAACGTCATGGACGCACTCTAAGAAAAATGACGAAATAAAAAAACCTCATAGACCAATACCGTCTGTTACTGTGTCTCGTGAAAACCTAACACCAATAAACGAGGCTGATTTAGTGGCTCCTATGGTAGAAGAATATTCTGAGTCAGTTTTACAACCAAAACCAAAGCCTGAAACTCCTGAAGAAAGAAAGTTTGTTAGAAAAGAAAGTTTGATTTCAGAAAACACACACATTAAGACTCCAGTGCCTAAAACAAGACGCGTTCATTCCACGCGCAACATTAAGCCCAAAAAAAACAATGAAATAAAATCAGGGTGGTCTTTCTTTAAAAATAAAAAAGGGCCTACAAAAGAACATTTAATCCAGACACAAAATGTTCCTGAACATCTTGAACAAAAAATACTTCATACTTCTAAAGAGAATCTTGTAGAAAAGGAAAAAGAGCTTAACGATGATGTAAAAACAAACAAACACCCTCTACAAGAACAAACTGTTCTTGTAGAGGAAAGCTTCCCTGCTCATCAAGAAGATCTTGTAGAAACAACAAAAGAGTTTCACGGTGATGAAATAAAAACCAAAGAGGATATAGCTGTAAATCCTGAATTGTCCACAACCATAAATAATGAAACTAAAAGCAATCTTGCTAAACCACTATTTGTTGGTGTAATTATAATCTCAATTATTGCTGGTGTGGGGACAAGCATTTTTATATTTAATAATCCAAAAGATACAATCTTACAGGTTATAGAAAACAAAATAGTATCACCTATTAGAACAGATACTCAAACCTCTGTTCCATTTAGCAACAACAGGGAAACATTATTGTCTTCTATAATGAAAGCTGTACAAGATGCCCCAGATGGGATAACACAAATAACAATAGTAAACCTTTCTTCGGAACGCCCGTCTATTTCATCAGAAATATTTGAAACCATATCTCCTAGGGCCCCATCAGACTTTCTACGTTCAATAAAAAATGAAATGATAATCGGTTCTGTTACAGTTACAAAAAATGAACCTTTCATAATAATGAAATCAGACTCATTTGATACGGCTTTTGCTGGAATAATTGATTGGGAGCCATTTATAAGTGCGGACTTAGCACCTTTGTTTGGAACACCGGTTTCACGCACATATGATGTAAATTCAAGATTACAAAATAATACGGTTAACGCTCGATTTATTGACACTCTTATACAAAATACTGGTTCTAGAGTACTGCGTGATGAAACAGATGCTGAAAGAATTGTATACACTTTTATTAATGCACGTACACTTGTAATCACAACAAACTCTGATGCTCTTATAAAATTATTTGACGCTATCCGTTAGAACAACAAAAGTGCATGTTATACTTGCTGTCATATGATAGATACAGAAAAATATAAAATTAAACTTACAGAGCTGTTAAACATACTACAAAAAGAATTAGAGGCTGTCGGTATTCATAATCCAAAAAACCCAAGTGATTGGATTGCCGTACCAGAAGGAACAGGAGGTAATGAAGCAGATTTAAATGATGCTGCTGACAAAGTTGAGGAATGGGACGAGCGAAGAGCTACTGTTGCTGTTCTTGAAACAAGATACAACAACATTGTTAGAGCTCTTAAAAAAATAGAAGATGGTACATATGGAATATGTGAAATTAGTGGAAAAGCAATCGAAGAAGACCGTCTTGATGCAAACCCTGCGGCGAGAACCGACAAAACACACATGAACAAAGAATCCTCACTATCAAAATAACTCTCTATGTCTGTAGCAAAAGTACACTCCGCACAACCATCAGTACTCGGCGCACAAATAATTACAATTGAAACAGACCTCTCTAGAGGTTTGTATTCATTTTCAATTGTTGGTCTTCCGGGTAAGGCTGTTGAAGAAGCAAAAGACCGTATTGGTGCTGCTATTAAAAACTCTGGATTTTCTTCTCCAAAGAAGAAAAATCATAAGGTTGTAATTTCACTTGCACCAGCAGACTTAAAAAAAGAAGGCCCTTTGTTTGACCTTCCTATGGCAATTGCTTATCTAATTTCAGCCGAAGAAATATCAAACGACATGTCCTCTAGAATTATAATTGGAGAACTTGCTCTTGATGGAAATGTGCGTCCAGTACGAGGTGTACTTTCTGTTGTGAAAGAAGCAATGAAACAAGGTTATAAAGAAGTAATTGTGCCTTATGAAAATAGAGAAGAATCCGCACTAATTCCAAATATCAAAACTATACCAGCAAAAAATTTACTCGAAGTAATACAACATATAGATAAAAAACGTGACGACCACAAACTAATCGAAGAGCAATGTCCTACACAAATACCAAATCTATGGGGTGAAGGAGGAATTCGTCTTGAAGACATACGAGGACAAGAGTGTGCAAAAAGAGGTCTTATGATAGCGGTGGCAGGGAGACATAATGTAATTATGGTTGGCCCTCCTGGAACAGGAAAAACAATGCTCGCACGAACGTTTCAAAACCTTCTGCCACCACTTACAACAGAGGAAGCCTTAGAGGTTACTGCCATACATTCTGTTGCTGGAACAGGGGGTGAAAATATTTCTTCTCGACCACCATTTCGGGCACCACACCACACAGCCTCTCATACATCATTGGTTGGTGGTGGCACACATCCAAAACCAGGTGAGGTAACACTGGCACACAAAGGTATTCTTTTTTTAGATGAATTTCCAGAGTTTGAACGAAGGAGCATTGATGCACTGCGACAACCACTAGAAGATAGAGTAATATCAATTTCTAGAGTTCACTCTACAGCACTTTTCCCTGCCGACTTTATGTTAATTGCAGCAATGAATCCATCAAGGGGTGGTAACGAAGGAGATGATTATGCATCACAAATTATTGAAACGTATAAAAACAAAGTGTCTGGACCAATTCTTGACCGCATAGACCTGTGGCTTGATGTTCCGCACGTAGACTATGAAACGCTCACTGAAAAAAAAGCCGATATAACTGAAGCTGAAACAAAAAATGCCAAAGAAAAAATATTAAAAGCTAGAAACAAACAATCTAAACGTTTTAATAATCTTGGAATAATCACAAATGCAGAAATGTCCGCAAGAGACATAGATGAAAGAATCACATTAAATGATGATGTGAAAATTTTGCTAAAAACATCAGCACAAAAGCTAAAATTGTCTCCACGAAGCTATCATCGACTTATTAAAGTGTCCCAGACTATAGCTGACCTAGACGATACGGACGAAATCAAAACCAAACACGTGCTTGAAGCATTACAATATAGGGTAAAGCTCTAAAGAATAAAGACATTTCTTTATTTTGCAGTGCTTTACCAGTCGGAGCCATGTCGCACGGAGCGAAGTGAGTACGACAGGCGAGGCCGGGGAGAAAGTGGTTGGTGAAATTTGAGTGAAGCGAAAAATTACACCTACTAACTTGACCCTAAAGCTCTAAAGAATAAAGACATTTCTTTATTTTGCAGTGCTTTACCAGTCGGAGCCATGTTGCACGGAGCGAAGTGAGTACGACAGGCAGGGCCGGGGAGAAAGTGGTTGGTGAAATTTGAGTGAAGCGAAAAATTACACCCACTAACTTGACCCTAAGGCTTTAGTATTAAAAAACATAAATGCTGGATTAATTCACCACAAAGCAACTGCAAGATAAATTCATTTTTCTTTAATGAAATGTATTAAACAACATATAAAAACCAAAAAACAACGCACTTGGGAATGCCTTTTTATAAATTATTAAAATGGATTTCTTGCTCCTCGTACCTCAAAGTGAACATGTGGTCCAGTAGACCTACCTGTGCTTCCAACATAACCTATTACCTGACCAGCAACTACTTTTTGCCCAACAGAAACAATTGTTGATGAGTTGTGTGAGTATAGTGTTTGAGTACCATTTGGATGTTTAATTACAGCATATTTTCCATAACCACCATTCCATCCAGAGTTTTTAGCAACAATAACAATTCCACTTGCTGCCGCTCTAATTGGCGTTCCCATTGGAGCAGCAAGGTCTACACCATTATATCCATGAATACCCTGTGTCCTTATAGCACCAGGAAGGGGATGAACAAAGCCCGAACTTCCAGAACCAGACGCTACAACGCTTCCTCCAGATGTGCGTGTAGGTGTTACATAAGTTCGTTTTGGAGCGATGACCTCTCCGCCTGGAATTACCACAGTATCTCCAATACTAATTGAATCTATTGAATCAAGCTGGTTATATGCCAAAATATCATCAACATCCCCACTATATTTCTTTGCAATACTTCCTATCGTATCGCCAGACTTAACCACATGACGCACCCCTGTAATAGGGAGTATTACAAGAGTATCACCAGGATGAATTACTCCATTTTTAATCTCATTTGCCCAAAGCACTGTCTTTGCAGACACATCAAACATCTCGGCTATTTGTGACAAAGTATCTCCAGACTGCACTGTATAAACACTAATCTCACCATTAATAGTTTTTGTATTTATAATCCTATCTTCCTCACTGACATCACCACTAGGCACAAGTGTGCCTTCTTTCACTAAAATATCACCGCCACCATGTGCTAGGCTCGGGTCAATATGCGAAGAGGCCTTTAATAATGGTAATGTTTGTACGTTTGTATCTAATGTAAATTCTTCTATTTCTGTTTTTTCTTCATCCAAAACAGCTAGTAGCGATGCAAAAACACCAGCATGGACTGACACTGGCAAAACAACAACAAGAAACAGTAGTACTGATTCTAGTAAAAACCGTTGTGCTGTTATGTATGTCATCCGTCCTTTAGTAATATGTGAGGGATCAGATTCTTGAGTTTTTGGTTTAATAAGCTTTTTTTATGGACTCTCCGCAGTACATCTATATACGGTAATTCTGTAAAATAAAAAGAGCGTAACCTAATTTTCTTCCAACTACACTAGATTTTTTATTTTAAACTAGATAGAAAATGGAAGTACTTTTGTGGTGTCATACGCCCCTCCAATACCAATTTGGTATAACACAATGATAACGAAGCTATATATAAGGTCAACCTTGCTAAAAACCTTTGTCCACAGTGTGATTGTCACCCCAAATATAAAGCTAAAAACCTAACTGTATTAAACTTTGACAGAAAAATAATGTATTACATAATTTATTTTCTATTTAAACTTTTATGGAAAATAAATTATTTTTATTGTCGTGGTATAGTTTTGCAATGTTTATGAACCACATCGACACACTAAACAATAAACAAAAGCGGGCGGTTCTTCAAACTGAAGGACCACTTTTAGTGCTTGCAGGAGCCGGGTCTGGAAAAACACGTGTTATTACACACAGAATTATTCATCTTATAGAAAAAGGTGTAGCTCCACACAATATTCTTGCCGTCACTTTTACAAACAAAGCAGCAAAAGAGATGCGTGAGAGAGTGCATGAATTAATAAAAGAGCACGCGCCTTCGGCGCGTGCTGTCATAGATTCAATTCCCACAATTTCCACATTTCACTCACTTGGCGTCCGAATCCTTCGTGAAAATCACGAAGCAATAGATTTGAAACGTAATTTTGTTATATATGACCGTAGTGATTCAAATAAAGTTATCAAAAAAGGACTTGAGTTGGCGGGATATAACATAAAACAGTTCGAGCCAAGAAAGATTTTAAGCATAATCTCAAAGGCAAAAGGTGACGCAGTTTCAAGAGACGAATTTGCAGGAAATGTACAATCGTACATATCACGTGTGGCGGGAGAAATGTGGCAACATTATGACAAAACACTAAAAAAAGAGCACGCGCTTGATTTTGACGACCTTCTTATCAAAACATTAAATATGCTAAAGAGTAATCCTCAAATACTCGAAAAGTATCGAAACAGATTTAGGTATGTACATGTAGATGAATATCAAGACACAAACAGAGTACAGTACGAAATCATACGTCTTTTTGTAGATAATCACAAAAACCTATGTGTTGTAGGTGACGTAGACCAAAATATTTACTCTTGGAGAGGTGCGGACATTAAAAATATACTACAATTTGAACGACATTTTCCTAATGCAAAAATAGTTCTACTCGAAGAAAATTATCGCTCAACACAAACAATTATCGCTGCATCAAACGATATAATAACTAAAAATATAAACAGACCAGAAAAAACAGTGTTCACAAACAACGCAAAAGGGGAAAAGATAGAGCTTTATGCAGCAATGAATGGTTTTGAAGAAGCAGAACATGTTGCAATGACGGCAAAAAACCTCATTAGAGATGGTGCATCGCCCTCTGGAATTGCTGTGTTGTATCGGACTAATTTTCAATCACGAGTACTTGAAGATGCATTTCTGTCATTTGGAGTGCCGTATCAATTGCTTGGTACTAAATTTTTTGAAAGAAAGGAAATTAAAGATATTCTCTCATTTTTACGTTTAGCATTAAATACAGATAGTACTGCCGATCTAACAAGAGTAATAAATACACCACCACGCGGTATTGGAAAAATAACACTACTTAAGATAGTAGAGGGAAGAAAAAATGAGCTAAAAGGAAAAACTGCTGAAAAAGTTTTAGCTTTTGAAATTATGGTGGATGAAATCAATAATGTGGCGAAAACAAAGGGGGTTTTAGAGACATTAAAATTTATTATAAAGCGAACAGGAATTGAGGATTACTACAAAAAAGATGGGGAAGAAGGGCTTGAGCGCATAGAAAACCTACATGAACTTGTATCTCTTGGAACAAAATACAACGAATATGACAGTATGGAAGGGATAGAACACCTATTAGATGACGCAATGTTACAAAGTGATCAGGATGAAATTAAAGAAAAAGAAGAGCAAGATGCTGTAAGACTTATGACGGTACATTCCGCCAAGGGGCTTGAATTTTCATATGTATTTATTACAGGACTTGAAGAGGGTCTTTTCCCTCACGAAAAACTTAATAATGAGGAATCTATAGACACAGAAGAAGAGCGGAGGTTGTTCTATGTGGCACTAACAAGAGCTAAAAAGAAGGTGTTTCTGTCTTTTGCACACCTCAGAACCATCTTTGGAACAGAACGGGTAAATATACAATCCTCATTTATAAAAGATATAGATAACAATCATATTGAAAGTGGTAATCCAAGTGCCTCTGACCACAAAACGACTATATCTATAGATTAAATCACCTAGCTTTAGAGGCAGTAATTGATGTTGGGGCAGAAATATATTAAGACCTAGTCTTGAAAGCATTATTACGTTAGATTAAACATAATGGAAAAGAAATCACATTCTATAAAAGCAAAAAAATCATTGGGACAACATTTCCTTACCAACCCAAAAATTCCTGAAATAATGGCTGAAACTGTAGATGTTTCGGATAATGATGTTGTACTAGAAATAGGTCCGGGTACAGGGATTTTAACAAAGGAACTCTTAAAAAGAGGAGCTAGAGTAATTGCTGTTGAAGCTGACATTAGAGCAGTTGAGGTGTTGCTAAAAATGTTTAAGGATGAGATTGCCGGAGGTAATCTCACCCTTAAACACGCCGATATACGAGAAATAAACCTATCAGACCTTGGTCTAAAAGAACACAAATACAAACTGATAGCAAATATCCCATACTATATTTCAGGAATGTTGTTCCGTATGTTTCTTTCAAGCAATTTTCAACCCTCTTCTTTAGTGTTTTTAGTACAAAAAGAAGTTGCTGAGCGTATTGTACGGTCAAAAAAAGAATCCTTGCTTTCATTAGGCATAAAAGCGTACGGCAATCCAAAATATATAAAAACAGTTAAAAAAGGTAATTTTAAGCCCTCACCAAAGGTAGACTCTGCTGTTATTGAAATTTCTAATATTTCACACGAGAGATTTAAAAAAGTTCCTGAAGATTTTTTCTTTGAGGTATTACGAGTTGGTTTTTCTGCAAAACGAAAACAGCTTCTTGGGAATCTATCAAAACTTTTTGATAGAAAAACACTTGTGCACATTTTTTCAACACTTTCTATACAAGAGTCCACACGTGGAGAAGATTTAAACATAAATATATGGCTTGATTTGGTAGAACAACTATATATACACAGGAAATAACTATTTATTCACATGTCTACCAATATGTTGTAAACATCTTTATACAATACATGTGTGTGACCTTGATATACTAAATGGGTAATAGCTTATTTTGTGAGAGGAAATATTCGTATAGTTGGAGCGTTGACTTTAGGCGTAATAATCGTTGTTGGTGTTTATCTAATTAAGTCTAAAAATGAAACAATGTCTGTTACGGCTGCAATTGTTGTTCCTGAAAATGAAACTAGAGAATACATACCCATTAAAGACACTGACGAAAATGGCATTAATGACTGGGAAGAACAATTCTCAAAAAAGATTATTGCGGAGGCAGTAACTAGCCAAACAACTGATAAAAATTATGAAATACCAACCACGGTCACTGGACAGTTTGCATTGCGTCTTTTTAAAAATAGAACAATTGCTGGGTTAGACAAAAAACTTACAGAAGAAGAAAAGAACGCAATAGTTGACGCATCAATGGAGTCTATTAAATATCCTGTACTAAATCTAAATTACATAGAAAGGGACCTAACTATAAGCAACGATTCTATTTCCTCATTACATGATTATGGTAATGCAATTTCATTAATTATTCTGTCACACTCATTTGAAGAAAGAGATAATGAATTAAATATATTAAATGAGGCTATACAGGGAATAAGACCAGACCTTAGTGATCTTGTGCCAATTAAAATTACGTATAAACAGTTTGTTTCCGAGCTTTTATCAACGCCTGTACCACCACAATTAATCGAAAGGCATCTACGTATTATTAATTTAATCCAAGCGGTATATGAAGATATTGGGGTGTTTGAATTTTTTAAAACTGACCCGCTCCTAACATTAACTTATATGAAAGAATATATTCAAGATTATGAAAATCTCAATACTTCATTTTTCGAAATGGCTGAATATTTATTTAGTCGTGGAGTAAGGTATGAACCAGACGAACCAGCTGGTTTACTTATTGATAAATTTGGACTTAATATATGAATACCTTAAAGATAAAAAATAATACATTGGCACATAAAATAGTTTCTTTGCTTGTTGTGTTTATTTTTATCTTTACACCAATTTCTCATACATTTGAACTTCAAAAAGTAGAAGCTCTTGATGCTGGTGGCAGTTGGGCAACCGTTGGTCAGATGGAGTGGAAAGAAATAGCTGATGCTATTGTGTGGGCGCTTATGAGCGCGTTGCTTCAACAGATTACTGTTAACATTATAGACTGGATAAATAACGGTTTTGAGGGAAATCCTTCTTTTGTGACTAATTTTGACGATTTGTTGCTACAGGCGGCAGATCGAGAAGTTGGAAACCTTATATATGGGAGCGCACTAAAAGACCTATGTAGCCCTTTTGCACTCGATGTAAAACTTGCAATAATCTCAAATTATGAAAATGATCGTGATTTTAGGGCGCAATGTACCGCAACGGAGGTTGTGAATAATTTGGACGGTTTTCTTGGTGGTGATTTTAATTCAGGTGGATGGGATGGTTGGTTTGAAGTAACACAAAACCCAAACAATAATCCTTATGGTGCATTTGGTCTTGCTCAAGCTCAACTTGATGTAAAAATAACAGGTGCTCAAGCAATTGATGATAAAAAAATAAAAATAGGTAAAGGGTTCTTGTCAGTAGAGACATGTGAGCCACTGCTTGGGCCTCCGGGGGTTGGAAGCTCAGATGAAGAATATTGTAAAATAGTAACACCTGGTGTAGCTGTAGAAGAAAGACTACAAACCGCACTAAACCTACCTACAGACAGAATCACTGTCGCAGATGAGATTGATGAAATACTAGGCGCTGTGTTTGCACAGCTTGCTTACAAAATTCTTGAGAGTGGCGAAGGTTTGCTTGGTTCTAGCAATAGTGGCGGATATACACAAGATATTAGAGACTATGATCCTACAAAAGCAAATGGGGATAAAAATGATCCAAACTATACCGCGGGTTGGTTTGACAAAGATGCGGTTCAACAAACTCTTAATGGCGAAGCTGGTGCACTGGAAACCGAGGAAACCATAAAATGTAACGAGGAACTGACAGAATGTACATCAAACAGTGTTACTACTTATAATGGAGACACTCCAGAAATAACATATGAATGTACTGGGGAAAACATACGGTGCCTTTATAATGACGACGGAACTTTAGACAGAGTTGTAATAATAACTGAAACAACACCACCTAGTAGAAGTTCTTCTGGTAGTGGTGGTGGTAATAACAGTAATGGATTCGGCTCCAGTGGTTCATTTGGAAAACTTCTTAATCCGCTTAGTGGTGGTGGTAGTGGTGGTAGTGGTAGTGGTGGTGGTAGTAATAATAGCAGCAACAGTTCTGCGCTCAACCCCACTAGTTTAATTGAAAAAACTCTTAATCCGTTTGGTGGTGGTTAATTCAAAAAATCTAAAGTCTAAAGTTCGACAATTATGAAAATTACAATCAAAAACAGAATTCAAAAAAAGATAAATGCAAACCTATTTGTATTTCTGCTTATTGCTTTTGTATTTACTTTTACACCAGACACAGCAGAGGCGGCCCCCAATTTTTTTACAGATTTTTCAGGCTGGGTTGGAAATGGACTTGGAACCATAATACTTACAATAGGGGCTTCTTTTGCGTGGCTTGGGGGACAATTGCTTGATGTAACTGTAGCAAAACTAATAATTGGATTTGGGAGCACAATACAAGGTAGTGTGAGCGACGCTATAGCTATTTCTTGGGGAGTAATTAGAGATTTTAGTAATCTAGCATTTATTTTTGGTTTTATTTGGATTGGTATAAAAACAATAATAGACTACCAAGATGCCAACACAAAAAAAATGCTTGCTTCACTTATAATTGCTGCGCTTCTTATTAATTTCAGTTTATTTTTTACACAAGTAATAGTAGATGTTTCAAATGTGTTTGCGGTAAATATATACAATACATTATCGGTGAGTGCATTTGGAGCTAACAAAGGAATTGCAGCCAATTATATGGATGCAATGGGTATTGCAACTGTTTATAACTCCTCAAATGGATTTTCTATAAATGAAGGAAACTTTGCATTTTATACAATGTCCACAATTTTTCTTATGATTGCAGGGTTTACTTTTGCTTCCGGAGCCATACTACTCATAAGTAGGTTTGTGGCGCTTATATTTATAATGATTTTTTCTCCAGTACTTTTTGCAGCAACTGTCTTCCCTCAAACAAAAAATTTTGCTTCTAGTTTGTGGAGAAAACTATTTAGTTATGCCTTCTTTGCACCACTGTATTTATTGCTTATATTAGTTTCTTTTAAAATAGTAGAATCTATAGCAAGTTCTGGTCAACTCGGTGGTGGTACATTTTCTGATGCACTAAGTAGCTCAAAAACAACTAATTTTAGTATTATATTAACATTTGTTATAATAATAATGTTTCTTATACTGTCACTTAAGGTTGCGGAAAGTCTCAGTGTCAAAGGTGGCTCGCAAACGTTAAAAATAGGACGTTCTATGAGAGGTTATGGGCAAAGGGTTGCTGGTGGAGCTACGGCCGGCATGGCTGCAAGACTTGGAAGGTCTACTGTTGGACGTGGGGCTGCCGCACTTTCTAGTAACAAGAAATTTCAGAAATTTGCTGCAAACAATCGCCTAGGGGGCGGTGTAATGAAGGCTACGCAAGGTGTTGCTGACTCAAATTTTGACGTACGTAGTGTTGGTGGTGTCGGCAAAAGTCTTGATATTGGAACTGGTAAAAAGGGTGGTTACAACACAAGACTTAAAGAAAAGACGGTAGCGTCTGTTAAGTTTGCAGAAACCCTCGGTGCTGACAAAAATGAAGTTGCTAGAGCAAAAAGGTCAGCTACATCAGCTAAAAATAATCTTGAAGGTGAAAATAAGAAACTCTCTGATGCAACAGCTAATGATAGGGAAAATCTAGTGAAGGAACAAAGAGTCTTTGACTCAAAACTTACAAGCGATGCCGATAAAGCTTCTACTCGAAAAAACATAACTAAAATAGAAAAAGACATAGAACGAACAGAGGGTCAATTTGCATCATCTCTAAACAACCTTACAAACGCACTAGATAATGCTGAAAGTCATGTTTCAAATCTAGAAAATGAAGGTAGGGAAAATAAATTAGCATATGGTAACAGATTGGAACATCAGTCATGGACAAGAAAACAAATTCTAGGAACAAGTGATAATAGAAAAGCTAAAGCCGCAAATAGCGCAATAATTGCTGCAGTGAATAAATCTCCCCAAGACAAACAGAATGAAAAATTACTTGATGGAATAAAAAAATTAGCACAAGCTAATAAAGACACCTAATTTATGGAAAATAAAATTTTACTAAAAACAGTATTGGGGGATAGATTTAAATTGTTACCCAAAGAAATACAAGAGATATTCAACCTAGATATTATAGAAAATACCGTATCAAAAATATCAAAACACTATAACCTAAACGAAGCTAAATCTATACAATTAGAAAATGAAATTATACTTGTTTTGTTTTTTTATGAACCTATCACAAATCTAGAAAATAATATTCAAAAAAACCTTAATATTGCCAAAGACGCCTCTATATCAATATTATTTGAAATTAAAACCTTAATATTGTATAGAGTACTTGATTTGCTTGAAAAAAATAAAGATTTTATTGGAATAAGAAATGAGAGAACAACACTTACAGGGAAAGTAACCACACTCAACCCTATAGACAAAGAAGGCTTAGTGGACACTGTCATTACATCACCAAAACCAATAACAAGAAAAGAGCTTATGCAATCACTTTCTGCTAAGCACACAATGCAAGATGATATTAAAAATCTAGAGGAAACTAAAAAATCAGGAGCGTCATGGTCACACACTCAAAAAGATTCTACTTCAGAAGTAAAAACACCAATAAAACAAAGCGTATCAGAAACAAAAGCAACTCTTCCAACGCCCGTTCCTGTTCCTAACTCCATAAAACCATCCGCAGAGATGCCACAAACTAGCATAAACGAAACGAGTAATCCGCAGGTATAAAAAAGTGTAATGCATTATTGCGGTACAATATAAAAATATGAGGTTTGAAGTACCACAATTTATTGAAGTTGAGGATAAAATTTTTGGTCCTTTTACTTGGAAACAATTTATATATTTGGCTGGAGGTGGTGCTATTGCACTTATAAGTTTTTTAACGTTACCTTTTGTTTTTTTCGTAATAATTGGTGGCCCTTTTATTGCTCTGTCTGTATCTTTAGCTTTTCACAGAATAAACAATCGACCGTTTTCTGTTTTTCTTGAATCAGCTATACAATACACAATAAATGACAAGCTATATTTGTGGAAGAAAGATATTACACAAACCATTAAACACACACAAATAAAACCTAAATCTGTCGTAGAACCTCACAACGCCCCCTCTTCAAAAGAAAACTTGGCGTTACTTTCCAGACGTTTAGAATTGAACACTTTAGAAAAACAAGAATAATATGGCATCTCCTAAAAAAACATCAACTCAAGATTTTGTACTAATAAAAGACATTAGAGACGGGGTAATCATTCTGAAAGACGGACAACTGTGTACTATTTTATTGGCATCGTCTATCAATTTTGCGCTCAAATCATCAGATGAACAAAGTGCGATTCTCTCGCAATTTCAGTCTTTCATTAACACAATTGACTTTTCTCTTCAAATATATATACAGTCTCGTAAAATGGATATAGCTCCGTATTTAGAAGTTTTACATTCACGCAAGGACAGTCAATACAATGATTTAATGCGTATCCAACTTCGTGAATATATTGAATTTATTAAGGAGTTTACTGCTGAAGCAGAAATTATGACTAAAAACTTTTTTGTTGTCATACCATATACACCAACAATACTTGATGTTAAAAAATTCCGCGGACTGTTGGGTAACAAAAACACTACTTTTGATGAAGCCAGGTTTGTTGAAAACAAAAACCAACTTGAACAGCGTGTTACTGTTGTAGAACAGGGGCTTGCTCGTACAGGCATACACACAGTACCTCTTGGAACAAATGAGGCTATAGAGCTTTTTTATCATATATATAATCCCGAGGACATTTCTTCTAAAGCCCCCTCACAACAATAATATAATATGGGTATCTTAAATATATTAAACAGTTTAAATAAAAAAAATGATAAAAACGACAACGTTGAAACGGGGGTTAATATCGACACTCCACCATTGTCTTTACCAGACGTTATAGCTCCGTCTGCAATAAAAATCAGTCCAAAAAGTATAAATGTCAGTGGAAAATACTCAAGAGTTTTTTTTGCTGTATCATATCCAAGATATTTAAATGTTGGGTGGATAGAGCCTATTCTCAATTTAGACAAAGAAATAGACGTTACTATAATAATACATCCAATTGATACTGCCGACACACTTAAGAAATTTCAAAAGAAAGTTGCTGAGGTTCAAAGTCAAATAAATATACGTACGGACAAAGGTCTTGTTCGAGACCCTCAATTAGATACCGCTTACAGAAACTTAGAAGACCTTAGAGACAAACTCCAACAAGCTGAGGAAAAGCTTTTTAATGTAGGTCTATATATTGCAATCTACGGCGACACAGAAGATGAGCTTAATAAAACAGAGTCTGAAATAAAAAGCATGCTTGATGCGAGACTTATATATATTAAACCAGCTGTATTTCAACAAGACAAAGCTTTCCAAAGTATCATACCAACAATAAAAGACAGGTTGCTTGTATACAGTAAATTTAATTCATCACCACTTTCAAGTTTTTTCCCTTTTACATCATTTGACCTAACATCTGACACAGGAATACTGTACGGAATAAATAGACACAATTCTTCTTTAGTGCTGTTCGACCGTTTTTCATTAACAAATTACAACTCTGTAACATTCGCAACATCTGGGGCAGGTAAATCATATGCAGTAAAGTTGGAAATTTTAAGGTCTCTTATGTTTGGTACTGAAGTAATTGTAATAGATCCGGAAAAAGAATATGAATATCTTGCAGAGGCTGCTGGTGGTCGTTTTTTTAATATATCTCTTTCATCACAAAATCATATAAACCCGTTTGACCTACCAATGCCACAAAAAGATGAAGACCCTGAAGATCTTCTTCGTTCCCACATAATAGAATTGACTGGTATGTTCAAAATTATGCTTGGGGGGCTGTCTTCTGAAGAAGATGCGATTATTGACCAAGCACTACATGAAACATATGCACTCAGAGATATAACAGGAAAAACAAACTACACAGACCAAGAACCGCCACTGTTGTCTGATTTTGAAATGGTGCTTGCTGGTATGGAAGGAAGTGCTTCGTTGGTACAACGATTAAGTAAATACACATCTGGCACGTGGTCTGGTTTCATGAATAAACCAACCAACATAGACATAAATCAAAAATTTGTAGTGTTTTCTTTGCGCGACATGGAGGAAGACCTAAAAACAACTGCTATGTATATAGTTACAAACCACATATGGACAATGGTGCGAAGAGAGCTTAAAAAAAGACTTTTGGTGATTGATGAAGCTTGGTGGATGCTTAAATCAGAAGATACTGGCGCGTTCCTATATAGTGTAGCAAAACGTGGTCGTAAATATTTTCTTGGAATAGCAACAATTACTCAAGATGTGGATGATTTTTTGGGGTCTTCATATGGTGTTCCTATGATTACAAACTCATCTATACAACTACTAATGAAGCAGTCTCCAACGTCTGTGGACACACTACAAAAGGTGTTTAATCTAACGGATGAAGAAAAAATGCTTCTACTTGAATCTGGTGTTGGAGAAGGAATATTCTTCGCGGGAACCAAACATATTGCAGTGAAAATTATTGCATCTTATACAGAAGATCAAATTATTACATCAGACCCATCTCAAATATTACAAATACAGCAAGCAAAAAATGAACTAAATAATAATGGCTAATATATGGTTAGCAAAACACAAAAAAAACATATCGTTAGTCATAAAAAAAATGACCGAATTCAAAATGTCAAAGCTGCAAACGATTCTTATTATGACCAAAATATACATAACATAAATTCACGTCATAAAATTAGTTCGGTTAAAAGTAATACGGAATTACACCCAAAAACAATTAGGGGCAGTTTTGATAAATTGAGCATAGTCGGCAAAGCTGGACATCAAATTGCACTTGGAAACACCAATGCTGCCGCAGAGAAATTAGGAAAACATATAGCTGGTGGTGCTGTTGCAAACTATGCAGAAAAACTTTCTAGAAAGAAAAGAATTGCAACAAAAAGAAAATCTCAGTACTCTAGTAAAAAGCAAAAGATAGAAAAAAGGCTTGTTGGTCCTGTATTTTGGACTGTTGCATCTTTCGCTATATTTAAAGATGTTTTAGATATTTTTTTTACATTAACAATTTTTTTAATTCTGCTTACCGGAATATTTACTATACTAATTTCTTTAACAATATTATTTTATCTAATATTTAATAGAGTTCCTTTTACTTTAAGAAAAATTGTATCTCTTACACTAATGGCCATACTTGAATTTGTGCCTTTTGCAAACCTTATACCAGCAACAACTATTGGGTTGTTTGTTGTACGATATCTCGACAACAAAGAAATAGACAAAAAAAATAAGAAAAGGGGGAAACTAGTTTTTCGCGTAAAGCATTGAAAAAAGTTTTACATAGATAAAGCATATCTACTATTATCAAATAACAGGTGTTTTTCATTTAGGTACTCATGATAGAATTATTAGATGAGACCAATAATAGTGTCATTTACTAAAACGCTAATACTGTGCTCTATTTTGTTAGTCGCTATATACAGCACAACAACAATATATGCACAATTTGAAGACCCCACAAAAGGGATTAGTTTTACATTAAAACCACAATACCCAGAACCATACAATGTTGTTAGGGTTTCTATTAATGCATATTCCGCGTCTATGCAAGGAGCATCAATATTGTGGTTTGTTGATGGTGTAGAGATAAATGACGCACGCAACAACAGAAGTGTCGACGTGTTTGTAGAAGGACTTGGTTCATCTAAGTCTCTCAAAGTTCAGATTGTAAGTAATGGGATTATAATTGGTGAAGTAAAAAAAACAATAACACCGTCTTTGACCGATATAATAATCGAGGCAGATACAACCATACCGATTTTTTATGAAGGAAGGTCTTTGCCCAGTCAGGGGTCGGAAATTCGTGTAATTGCCGTCCCTCACACAAAAACAGGAAGCCTTTCCAATTATTCATATAAATGGGAACTTAACGGCAAAATTTTGTTTGGTGGTGCAATACGAGGAAAACAATCGGCCATTTTTACAGTTCCTAAAATTGGTAAGCCTATAATTACGCTTACAGTAAGTTCTGCTAACGGAAATATTATTTCTAAAAAGAACCTTCGTCTTGGGGTTGTTAAGCCAGAACTTTATTTTTATAAGGAAAATCCACTAAGAAGTACTGGAAGAAAGGCCATAGTAGGACCTTTGACCTTAATCACAAATGAGGCGACAGTTAGTGCTGAGCCATATTTTTTCAATAAAGACATATTTAATGTTGGACAATATAAATGGAGACTTGATGGTGAAGAAATAGAAACAGGAAATTCAAACCCTAAATTAATTACACTACGTCAGACTGGTGGGTCAGGAACAGCGACTGTTGGTTTCGAACTAATAAATACAAAAAACTTGCTCCAATCTGTTAAAAAAACCTTTAATGTTGTGTTTAATGAAGTGTCTTCTAATAATTAATTATGTTTTATCTTTTTAATATAAAAAAAATATTTACAAAAATAGTTGTTGGTGTTGTTTTTGTTTTGTTAATATTTTTTATATTTAATTCAAGTGTTACTGTTAATGCGGAGGACAGTACTGAAACCCCTGCATACACCCCATCAGGCCCTTCAATGTCAAACAAAAGTTATTACGCTAAGATTACTGCGCTTGAAGAAAAACAAAAAACTAATAGTGAGAAGATATCCGACATTAAAGCAAAAACAAACTTAAATGCTGTTGATAAAGCAGAAATTCAAACCCTAACTGACGAAAATCTTCAGCTACAACAAACCATAAAGGGTTATACTAAAAACATTGATATACAGAACAAAGCAGCAACACAAGCCAGCAAAACGGCCGAGGCAGAAGCAGAAGCAGAAGCAAGGGGCAACACTGCTTCTAAGATTGAAACACCAGACTTTGTTACACTGTCAAAAATTCCTGGTATAGAAAAAAACAGCACAGACATAAAAAAGTATATTAATTGGCTTTATCTTTTGGCAATAAGCTTTGGTGCTCTTTTGGCTGTAATAAAAATAGCATTAGCTGGTATTAAATACATGATGAGTGATGTTGTTACAAACAAAAGTGAGGCCAAAAACGATATCTGGGGCGCATTAATTGGGCTTGGTATAATACTTCTAACGGTACTTGCTTTAGAAATGGTGTATCCAAACCTAACTAATTTAAATATACTTGGTAACTATAAAAGTATTAGTGTTCCTGGAAAAGAAATTTATCTTTCAACACCAACAAACGGCAGTACAAATCCGTGTGAGGGTGAGTTCCGCGAAAGCCTGAAAACATGTCTGATAAAAGAAGAGTGTTCAAAATATAATCAACCGAACACTTTAAAAGATTACAGTGAATGTTTGACTAGAGTAAATATAAAAAGCGAACAAACACAGCAATAGTTTTATTTATATGAATAGAAAAAATTTAATAATTTCAGGAATACTAATAATTGTTTTAGTTCTTTCTGTTTGGGTATATCTTCTTCTTTTTGGAGCTCCAAAAAACATAGAGGGTGTCTTCTCTAATTTCAATCAGGGCGAAACTGTAGTTTTCAAGGAAGAACAACAAAAAACTGTTGTCACAGAAAACATCATCCCAACAGAACAAATTTTACGAAAACTCACAAATAAGCCGACGGCCTCTGCTGTATTTATGGAAAATAAAATAAGGTATATAGAAAGGGGAACAGGATATGTATATGATATAGACATACAAAGTGGTGAAGAAATACAAATAACAAACACGACAATACCTCGTGTTGTCGAGGCTGTGTTTTCCAAAAGCGGAAACAAAGTTGCTATGACAGCTGAAACAGAGGGTGGTACAGCAACTATGGTTGGAACAATAACAAAGAATGATATTGGTGTTGGTGTGATAGAAGGAGTATCACTTCCCAATAATTCAAAAGAAATTCAATTCTCTGCCTCTGGATTAGAGATATTTTATTTAGTTAAAACAGATTACGGCTCTACTGGATATTCTTATAATATAACAGAACAAGTACAAACAACATTGTTCTCTGTGCCTCTCTCAGATATAAATGTTATATGGGGAGATGAGATATATGTTTACACAAAACCTTCAAATAAACAGTTTGGGTACATATATATTGTTGGGGAAAACAAAATGTCTTACGTCACACCAGGAAAAATTGGTATGACTGCAAAAATGCTTAATAATAAACTTTTTATAAGTAATACATATGAAAAATCCATAGAGACCTATATGCTTGATGATTTTGGACCAAGAAAGACCGCATTAAGATTGTTTCTTGAAAAATGTACACAAAATAACACATCAACCAGCTCTATATACTGCACAACCCCAACGTCTATAACTTCTGGAAACTATCCAGATGATTGGTACAAGGGGTTGGTGTCGTTTTCTGATTCTTTTTGGAATTTTAACTTAAATGAAAATAGTGGAGAATTAAAATCAAACTTTTTTGACCTTTCTGGAGAAAAAATTGATGTAATTAAACTAGAAAACAGTCCAGATGGTAGGTATGTTTATTTAATAAACAAAAATGATGACTCGTTGTGGCTGTACGACACAACACTAGATTAATAAAAGCAACTAATTCCCATGTGGTTTTTTGTTGTGTGTCTATTTTTCTATAGTTTGTGGTCTTAGTCCTTTTTTCTTAATAAAGTACTCTTGTGCTATTGCTGTTAGGTTACTAACTGTGAAATATAATGCGATTGCTGCTGAAATAGTGTAGGCAACAAAGAAAATTATAATAGGCATAACATACCGCATCTGCATTTGCATACTACGAGCAAAATCTTCTTTAAGGTTTGGTTCTTTTTTAGAATCTCTAGGTTTGGCTTTTGGAAGAGTAAGGCTTGTGTGTATATATTGTGTAATACCAGCTAAAAAAGCCAATGGTAAACTTTTACCAGCAATATCCAAAACATATAAAAAGATCATATTTACTTCGCTGGGTGGTGGAACAAATGAATATAACAAATCTATATTTATATTTGGAAATGCAACACCACCACCAAACGCAACAGAAAAATAAAGTGCAATAATTATAGGTATTTGGATAAATAACAATATAATACTTGAAAAAGGATTCACACCAGCTTCTTTATATAAATCCATCATCGCTTTAGCTTGTTTTTCTTTTTTGTCTTTAAAACGTTCTTTGATTTTTTTCATCTCAGGCTCTATTTCTTTCATCATAAGTTGGGTGCGTGATGCTTTCATTGAAACAGGTAATAAAAACGCCTTAACAACAATAACTGTAAATATAATAGCCAAACCAACATCTCCACCGGGAATAATATCAATAAAATATACAAGTGTATTATATATGGGGTCAAAAAATACGGTGTACCAAAGCGATGAAAACATGGTTGTGATTTATTTAATATTAATATTATTTATTAATTCAACTAATTCTTCTTTTATGTTTTGATATGATAGTGTGTTGCTGTTTTTTTTCATAAGAAAAATGAAAATACCTTTTTTCTCACTATTACGCACAATATTATAAACCCTCCTTCTAAGTTTGTTTCTATCAACTGCTAATTTAGAAACTTTTTTTGAAACAACCACCGATATGTGTCTTGTTTTAAATGTAAAATAAATTAATTGAATATTTTTTGAATGGAACTTTTTACCCAATGAAAAAAAACGATTGAATTCCTTTCTACTCAATCGTTCTTTTTTTTTGAGCATTACTATTATTTTACGACTATACCGATAATTTTGCACGCCCTTTTCTTCGACGGTTCTTAAGCACTCTACCACCAGCTTTTGATGCACCACGAACCAAAAAACCATGTGTGGTTGCTCGTTTTCTTTTCTTTGGTTGATATGTTCTTTTTGGCATATGTTTGTGTGTTTGTTTGGACAAATGTACACCATATTATTTCTTAACGCAACTTTAATAAACATAAACTATCAACATAAATATTATAAACACGAACAGAGTGTTGTTTTTTGTTTAATTTTTTAAAAAATTAAACACTGTTGACTCAATTTTTGTTTTATAGCTGTCCACAGATTATACACACCCCCATTTATTTATAATTAGGAAACACAACGTTTTTTAAAAATAGTTTACACATCAGTTCTACCGAGTATAATACATTCTATTGTTTATGACTTAAAATCCATATGAGTTCTTCACCCAACACACAAACAAGCGTACTACCAACAGAACAAATTGATATTAAGAAATTATGGGATGATGTTTTGGTACATATTGAACTCTCTGTTACTCCAGCTAATTTTAAAACATGGTTTCGAGACACACATATTGTGTCGCTTGAAGATGGAACAGTAACACTTGGTGTGCCAAGTGTGTTTGTTCGTGATTGGGTTTCAGATAAATTTCAAGTAATGCTTTTGAAAACACTTAGAGAATTATCTCCACACACAAGAAGTATTGAATATGCAGTTGTTCAAAAAAATAACAAAAGAAAAGAATCTAATAATAAACAAACCATTACATCATCACTACCATTAGATGAATATTATATAAACAAAAGCGACAACCTAAACCCTAGATATACTTTTGAAAATTTTGTTATTGGTCCATTTAATGAGTTAGCACACGCAGCGGCAAAGACTGTTGTGGAAAAACCAGGAATTGTATATAACCCACTTTTTATACACGGTAAAACAGGACATGGTAAAACTCATCTTATTCAAGCTGTTGGAAACCAACTAAAGAACGTTGGTAGAACTGTTTTTTATGTAACAAGTGAACGTTTTGCTGTTGATTTTATGAACTCATTACAAAGTGGAACAGCAAATAATTTTAAAGACAAATATAGACAGTATGATGTATTAATTATGGATGATGTGCAGTTTCTTGCTAGTAAAGAGAAGACTCAGGAAGAACTGTTCCATCTTTTTAACGCAATGCATGACAACAACAAACAAATTGTGTTTTCTAGTGATGTTCACCCTAGTTTAATGTCTAATATGGAGGAAAGGTTAAGGTCTAGATTTATTCAAGGAATGATTGTTGATATACCAAAACCAGACACGGAGTCACGTGGTGCTATATTAAAAGCAAAAGCTGCACAAAATTCAATAGTACTCACAAATGATGTTGTGGACCATTTATCTAATACTATAGAGGGTAATATACGTGAACTTGAGGGCGCTTTAAATACAATATTATGTCAATCACAATTACTTGGAAGAACACTGTCCCTTGATGAGGTTAAATTACTTATTAAAAACAGCACTCGTCCTAGAAAATCATTAGCTGTTTCTGATGTTGTAGATAAGATTGCTAGATATTTTGATGTAGATCCATCATCTATATATGAAAAAACAAGGAGAAAAGAGGTTGTAAAACCACGACAACTTATTATGTATATTTTACGAGAAGATTTTAAAGTTTCTTATCCAGGTATTGGTCAAAAATTAGGTGGTAGAGACCATACAACTGTTATTCATTCATGTGAGAAGATTAAAAGAGAGCTTCTTGATGATGTTGAATTAGAAGATGAGGTTGCGCAAATTAGGATGTTATTAAAATAATATAATGTGGAAAATTGATATTAAACCTGTTTATAGCCCTTTGGAAAAAAGTTAAAAAAGTGTGAATAAATTATTAAAAATCTATAACTTATCTACATTTATTAAAATAAATTATATTAATTTATTTTAATACACAGCAAAAATATAATTATCAACAAGAATATATATATATTAATATAAATTATATAGTTAATTAAATACTTTTTTTTCACTTTTCCACCAATCCACAGTAATAATAATAAATAAATAAGAAAAAAATAAATAAATAAGAAAAGTTATGCACATTAAAATTAATGTAGAAAAAATAAAAACAATTTTAGAGATTGTATCAAAAATTAGTACAAAACACTTAACTCTTCCTATTTTACAATGTGTGTTACTTGAAGTAAAAGAAAACTCATTAATAATAAAAGCAACAAATTTAGAGATAGGTATAGAATGTTCTATAAAATGCTCTGTTGTTACAGATGGTGTTGTTGCTGTACCAGCACAAATTTTATTACAAACAATAAATTTAATTACACAAAAAGACTTAACTTTAGAAATTAAAAAAAATATTTTATTAATTAGTACAATAAAATCTCAAACAAAAATAAAAACAATATCACCTGATGATTTTCCTAATATACCTAAAATATCTCAGAATGGTCAAAAAATAAACGGAAATACTTTTGCTGAAGGTATTAAATCAACAGCATTTACATCATCTCAATCTTTAATAAAACCAGAATTAGGAAGTATTTATATTCTACAAAAATCAGAAAATTCATTAACATTTGTTGCAACAGATTCTTTTCGTTTAATAGAAAAAACAACACCACAACCAAAATTTATTTTAAATAATTCTATTTTAATACCACATAAAAATGCAATAGAAATCGCACAAATTATAGATAACTATAATTCAGATGTTATTTTTTATATAAATGAAAATCAATGCGCTTTTAAAGTTGATGATATATATATAACATCACGTCTTATAGTAGGAAATTTTCCAGATTATGAACAAATTATACCTAAAGAATATATTTCACATGTAACAACACTTACTTATGATTTTCACCAAGCTCTTAAAAAAACAAATATTTTCTTAAATAAATTCATGCAATTAACACTTGATGTGTCTGGTTCAAAAATGTTACTTTCTTCGGAAAGTGGTGATGTGGGAACCACGGAAGAAGAAATATCTGCTTCTATAGATGGTGAAAATATTAAACTTCATTTTAATCAAAAATATATTAATGAAGTTTTACAATATATTAATGATGAAAGTATAGTTATACACTTTGCTGGAATTGGTAGACCAATAGTTATTGAGGGTGTACATGATAAATCATTACAATATCTTGTTATGCCCATGAATAAATAATTTTATGAGAAAGATTGTTGGTGGAAAAATTACAAAATTTTCAAGTCTTTTTGATGTATATAAAAAAAGATTAAAAGCACCACAAGGCACAGTTATAAATGTTTTTATTGAAGTTGTTATGGATTTATTTTCAATTATATTAATTAAAAAACAATGCTCATATTCTGTTTTTAATAAAACATTACATATTAATATTTCAGGTCCTGCAAAAACAGAGATTTTAATACATAAAACAGAGATTTTAACACACCTAAAAGGTCGTCTTGGTGAAAAAAGTGCCCCTAAAGATATTTTATAAAATATTTACTACTCACTATGTTTGTTTGTAGATGTTGCCCCTAAAAGCGCCTCTTTCCATAATGAAACTCCATATTCCCATAAATTAAACTGCCCATCATCATTTGGGTTTTGTGGTTGTGGTCCTGTTGGGTTATTTTTGTCTACATAATATAAAATTGAGTGTGCTGTTGTAATTGTGTTACTTAAATTTAATTTTGGAGTACTACTGCCGTTTATTAAAACCGAAAGATCAAACCAAACACCCTTAAGTATAGGTTTTATGTCTACTGGTGTTGCTTTTGGCTCTTTAAAAGTTTCTTGTTTTCTAAGAGGTAGTGCAACATCTAAAAATTCTCTCCATATAGGTGTAACAATCAGTCCAGATATTTTTTTTGCCATGGATGAATTATTATTGTTTCCAGCCCACGCACCAACAGCTATATTTGGTGTGTATCCAACAATCCAAGCATCACGATAATCGTTTGTAGTTCCTGTTTTTGCTGCAACATCACGTCCTGGGAAGTATAAAAGAGAGTTCGCTCCATATAATGGTGTTCTCGCAACATTATCAGAAAGAATATCTGATATATTTCTCGCAACTTCCTTTTCAAGAACATATTTGGTTTGTGGTTCAAAGTTTTCAATAATATTTCCACGACTATCTTCTATTCTAAGGATGCTCATAAGTTCGTTTTTAATACCATCATTTGCAAAAACAGAATACGCCCCAACCATTTCTAGTAGTTTTACCTCACCACCACCAAGCACCAGTGTTAGTCCGTATCGGTCTGGGTTTGTGAGTGTTGTTATTCCAAGATCTCTAGCTAATTTAATAGTTTTGGGTATTCCAGCTAAATAAAGAGTTTTTACTGAAGGCACATTTAATGATTGAGCTAGCGCGTTTCTTAGTGTTACAGGCCCCCTAAACTTATTGTCGTAGTTTTCTGGGGAATAACAACCATTCTCAGATGTTTTGTTGTCTGGCGCACATGTTGTTGAAAATTGTGTTTTAAGGTCAAAAACAACAGTGTCAGGCGTGTATCCTTGGCTGAATGCAGAAGCATAAACAAAAGGTTTAAAAGAAGACCCTGGTTGTCTTTCTGCTGTTGCTATATTAAAGTTTCCATCAATTTCCTTATCAAAATAATTACGAGACCCAACCATAACAAGTATTTCTCCATTTCTTGGGTCTGTTGCCACCAAAGCACCATTTTCCGCATTAAAAGCATTTTTGTTGTATAACGCTTTCTCAAATACAATTTTTTCTGCAGCTTTTTGTAGTTCCCAGTCTAGTGTTGTTATTACTTTAAAACCTCTTTCAGCCAAGGATTCCTCCCCATATTTTCTTATTAGGTAGTCTCGTACATAAAATACAAAATGTGGCGCACGGATGCCTGTTGCAACACGTGGTTTAAATTCAACAGTTTGCTCCAACGCCATCAATCTTTCTTCTTCAGTAATAAACCCCTTTAATACCATTCTTTCTAATACTAGATTTTTTCTTTCTTCCAAAGCGTCTTTGTTTTTACCGTATGGTGAAAAATATGTTGGTGCCTGAGGTAGAGCAGCAAGATATGCTGATTCAAGTAAAGTAATTTCTGATGCTGGTTTTCCAAAAAATGCAAAACTAGCCTCTTCTATCCCATATATAGTTCCTCCATATGGTGATTCGTTTAGATAATAATTAAGAATCTCATCTTTATCTAGAACTTGCTCAAGTCGTATTGCTAAAATTGCCTCTTTAATCTTTCTTGTTAAAGATTTTTCTTGTTGGAGTATTGAGTTTTTAATTACTTGCTGTGTTATTGTTGATCCACCAGCACCACTAAACGGCCCTCCACCAGCTTTTATGTTGTTTATCATTGAACGAACAATTGCAACAGGCCTAACTCCAAAATGTTCATAAAAAGTATCGTCTTCAATCGCGACTGTTGCATTTTTTATATTGTATGAAATGTCCTCATAAGGAACCACTGTTCTTTTAACGTCTTGATGTAAATCATAAAGAAGTATTTTACCCGTTCTGTCATATATCTTTGTTGATTGAAGTATTCTCCGTTCCTCAAAAGATGACAGGTCTGGAATATCTAATGTTGATATCCATATAAAAAGTATGCCAGCACCAACCAGTATAAGTATAAAAATTCCAACAAGTGTGTCTATTAGAAGTTCTTTAATGTGTTTTTTAAACCACATTTTTGTCTTTGTCATGTTGTCAATATTAGCATTGTATTGTTTATATATAAATATCACAAAAATTTATTTTCATTAATGTTTTTTGTGTATAACAGACAGAAATACACTTTGTTATATTTTTGTGGTGAGATTGGAGTCGGCTTTTAAGGTGTGATACAGTTATTTTAAATTATATGGAAATAAATACTAATACAGATAAAATAAACGAACTATTAACACGTGGTGTTGTTGAGGTTGTTCATAAAGAGTCTCTTCGTAAAAAATTAGAATCTGGTAAACAGCTTCGTATAAAGCTTGGTATTGATCCAACAAGTCCAGATATTCATCTTGGTAGATCGGTCCCCATTCTTAAGCTTAGGGATTTTCAAAAGCTTGGACACCAAATAGTGTTTATTGTTGGAGATTTTACTGGTGTTATTGGAGACACTTCTGATAAGGGTAGCGAGAGACCCGCGCTTACACAAAACGATATAAATAAAAACAAAAAAACATATTATAATCAAATTGCAAAAATTCTTGATATTGAAAAGGTGGAGTTTTGTAACAATTCAGACTGGCTATCTTCATTAACATACAAAGAAATTGGTGAGCACGCTAGTCAGTTTTCTGTCGCTGATTTTATTGCGCGAGACAATATTAAAAAAAGACTAAGTGCCGGCAAGAGGGTTTCGTTGCGTGAAGTGTTGTATCCGTTGTTACAAGGATATGACAGTGTTGCTGTAAAATCTGATGTTGAGATAGGTGGTACCGACCAACGCTTTAATCTTCTTGCAGGAAGGTCTTTACAAGAACATTTTGGTCAAGAGCCACAAGACATTGTTATGGGCGAGCTTATAAATGGGCTAGATGGTAGAAAAATGAGTTCAAGTTGGGGCAACACAATTACTATTACATCTGAACCAAACGACATGTACGGTAAAATTATGAGTATGTCTGATGATGAGATGCTGATTTATTTTAAGGTTTGCACTAGAATTCCAATATCTAAAATTGTAGAAATTGAAAAAAAATTAAACAGTGGGGACAACCCTAAAGATATTAAAATGTATCTAGCTAGAGAGTTGGTGACTATGTATTGTGGAGAAAAAAATGCTGAACTGGCTGAGGAATATTTTGTTCAAACGTTTCAAAAAAGAAAAGCACCAGAAAATATTATAGAAATTAAACCTAACTATGTTGAAGGTCTTATTAAAAACAAAATCATTAAATCAAAAACAGAGTTAAAAAGATTGTTAGAGGCAGGTGGTGTAAAAGATGTAAAATCTGGGAATAAATTGTCAGAAATACCCAGTTCAGTTATAGAGCCCCTTGTTCTAAAAATAGGGAAAAGAAGGTTTGTAAAATTAATAACATAAATTGCTACACAAAGGGCTTCTTTTTATATTATTTACATATCGTCCGTATCGTCATAACTGTCGTTTTCTACATCATCTACACCATCTTCCGGTTCGTTTAGAAGTTCTTCAAGCTCTCCATTCTCATCATCATTTTCACCACCACTCACACTGTCCACCAGCTTTTCTTCTTTTTGTGTGTTGTTGACGCTGTTATTATGTTTATCAAACGTCGCTTCATTCATATTGTTTTCTTCGCCTTCAAAATCGTTTGTGTCTAATGGTGTTGTGGTAAAAAAGAGCATGTATTTTTGCGTTTACTTATTTTAATTACTATTTTTTAACAAAATTTTTGTAGTTTTGCAACACATTAATAATGTATAAAAGATAATACATCTATTTTCTGTAGTGTGCCAGACAAGTTATACCTATCGCTATTGCATCATATTCATCATCTAAAGCTTTTTCTGGAATATTTTTAATAAGCTTTTTTATCATATTGAAAACAGCTTTTTTATCACTTTTACCATATCCGGTTACTGCAATTTTTATTTCTTGTGGTCCAAATTCGGCCAACCTGCAATCATGTTCCTTTGCTAAAAAAATGATAATTCCACGAGCCTCTGCAACACCAATTGCGGTCTTTATATTTTTGTTAAAAAATAAAGTCTCTATAGCCACCATTTCTGGTTTATGTTTTTTTAAAAGTTGTTCAAACACAACTCCAAGCATGTGTAATCTGTCTGGCAGGGCGTCTGATTTGTTGGTTTTAATACATGTAGAATAAATCAAATGTTCACCACTGTTTGTGTGCTCAAGAACAGCAACACCAATGCGGTCGTAGCCAGGGTCAACTGATATTACTTTCATAATTTATTTATACATTAGAACCTGCTGTCGTAAATATATTTTGGACATCTTCATGTTCTTTTATTGTTTCAATTAAACCTACAAGTTTTTCATTATCTGCACCACTTAGTTCAATTGGTGTGTTTGGTGTGTAGGTATCACCAGTTTTTGTAAAAGCCCAAACAGAAGAACCTGGTGTACCAAGCTCAAGACCCACTCTAGATAGAAGGTGCCGAATTTCTGGGCTAGTTCTGTTTACATTGTCTGTTAAAGCAGTAATAAGTATCGCCACCCCTCCTGGTCCATAGGTTTCATACATAACCTCCTCAATAGTTGCTCCTCCCGCGCCACTTCCTTTAGCTATTGCCTTTTCTATATTCTCTTTTGGCATTGAGTCTTTCTTTGCGTGTTCAATTGCAGAAGCTAAACTAGGTGAGTTCACATCACCACCAGCCTTCTTTGATTCCATAGATATTAAACTTGAATGTTTACTAAAAACCTTGCTTTTTTGAGCGTCAGTAACAGCTTTCTTGTGTTTTATTTTTGACCATTTGTTGTGTCCAGACATGGTTTTTTAATTTAAATTTTGTATGTGCATACAAGCATCGGGTGTTGCAGTTCGTCCGCGGGGTGTTCTTTCAATCATACCTTGTCTTATTAAATACGGCTCTAAAACATCTTCAATAGTAGACATCTCTTCTCCAGTTGCTGCTGCAATTGTATTAAGCCCCACAGGACCACCGTTGAATTTATAAATAATAACATTAAGCACAGCTCTGTCTGCTGAATTTAAACCCAAATTATCAATTTCTAGTAAATCAAACGTTTGTTTTGCAATATTTTTATTGAACACACCTCCCTCAAGTTGTGCCAAATCACGACACCTCTTTAATAGGTAGTTTGCAGTTCTTGGTGTTGCTCGTGAACGCTTGGCTATATCATTTAAAATTGGTTTATCAATAGATATATTAAGCAGTTTTGATGATTGGTTTAGGATTTTTGCAATTTCATCATCAGAGTAAAAGTCTAGACGGAACGTTCCTCCAGAGAACCGTGATCTAAGTGGGGAAGACAGTAGTGATATGCGTGTTGTTGCGGCAACAAGTGTAAATGGTGGCAACTCAAGCTGTACGGTTCTTGCTGACGGGCCTTTTCCAATAATAATATCAAGCACCCCAGACTCCATAGCTGGATAAAGAACCTCTTCAATTGATTTTGATAGGCGGTGAATTTCATCTATAAAAAGGACATCACCAGGGGACAAGTTTGTGAGTATTGCCGCAAGGTCACCTATGCGCTCAATTGCTGGTCCAGACGTTGTGCGCATATTTGTTCCTAATGTTTTGGAGATAAGGTGTGCGAGTGTGGTTTTTCCAAGTCCTGGAGGTCCATATAAAAGAATGTGTTCAGCGGCATGACCACGCTGTTTTGCTGCTGTTAGAAGAATTCGTAAGTTCTCTTTAATTTTTTGTTGTCCTATATATTCTTCCCAACTTTGTGGACGCAATGTTTGGTCTAAATTACCAGAACTGTCACGTTCAATTTTCTGTTTCTCTTTTGAAGTGTCGCTCATGTTGTTTGTATTGTATCTAAAAAAACAACATTATGGAATTGACCTTAGGTTGTATAGTCGTCCAAATATATTATTAAAATAAACAACGAATATAAAAAATATAAAGTAAAGCTGTTGACAAAGGTTACATACAGTGCTATTATTTTCAACGAAATGTTCATTTTGCACTGGCGCACACCTCTGCAACCACTCTTTTAAAAAACACATTATCCAATGTATAACCCTCTAAGCAACTTGGGTTATTTTTTCGAGGACAGTTTGGTGCTCGCCTAGCGCGAGTCAGCTGTGCTGTTCCTCAGTCTTAGTAGTCACTTTTTATAGAAGGTCTTACTTAGAGGGTTATCTATTGGATAATAATTTATTACCATGCTCGAATATAGCATACGTAAAAACGCACGTCCCTTGACCTGTAGAAAAATATAGTTTCTAACAAAAAACATGTTTTTTATTGAGACATCTAATCTTTAGAAGCTAATATTTTTGTGTTATAGAGATCTATAACACGAGAAAGCTCATCTAAAGATGTTATTCCAGAAAGGACCTTTAATACTCCGTCTTGTTGCATATTAGGAATATTTTGTGGTTCAGCAGCTTTTGCTACCACACTTTCTCGAGGGTCTCGTATGACAGCCTCTTCTGTGGCTTTGTCTACAATCACTGCCTCATAAACACCAATTCTTCCTCGAAAACCGCTTCCTCCACACTTGTCGCAACCAACCGCTTCGAAAATAGAGGATATAGCAACAGGCCTATCTATGATTGTTGCAATCAATTTTTGCTCTTCTGTTGTCATATCACGCTCTTTTTTACAATGCTTACATAATTTACGCACAAGCCGTTGTCCTAAAATTATATTGAATGCACCACCAATCATTCTTGCGTCAACACCAAGGTCTATAAGTCTAGGAAATGCACCCAAAGCACTGTTTGTGTGTAGTGTTGAAAATACAAGATGTCCAGTAAGTGCTGCGTGTACCGCTGTTTCAGCAACTTCTCGGTCCCTAATTTCTCCAACCATAATCACATCTGGGTCTTGCCTAAGTATTGCACGCAGTCCAGATGCAAAAGTATATTCGTCACTTACTTGTGTTTGTACAACACCTTTCAACTTATACTCAACAGGGTCTTCAATAGTAATAATTTTTATTTCAGGTTTGTGTACTTCTTGCATAAAAGCATAAAGAGCGGTAGTTTTACCAGAGCCAGTTGGCCCTGTGGTTATTATTGCTCCATTTGGTCGTAGTAGCTCTTTTTTAATAATTTCCAAAAGTTTTTCGTTTAGACCAAGGGTTTTAAGTTTAAAGCCCGATGCATCTGGATCAAGTACACGCATTACAATAGATTCACCATACGAACCCGGAATTATTGATGTTCTGACTTCTAGACGTCTTTCGTTTGCATCAAAAGTAAATCTACCATCTTGTGCTTCATCGGTTATGTTAAGAATCAGTCCTGAAAGAAGTTTAAAACGTGAGATAAGATTTTTATAGATAGATTTTTCTATATTAGATATGTCCCACAAAACACCATCAAGTCTATATCTAAGACGAATAGCATTTTCTTCTGGTTCTATATGAATATCAGATGCGTTAAGAGCAAGCGCGCCTCCAAACAAAAGCTCTATGGTTTCAGAAATACGTTTTGGTCCAGCTTTGTTTTCTATTTCTATAAGTTTTGTAGAAACATCAAGATGACTCTTTATTTTAGTTGAGTAATCTAAAATAGATTCTGCTCTAACATGTAAAACTCCATATTTTTTAGCTTCTGTTTCTTTTATATCTTTATACCTGTCCCATGCATGCTCAAGACTATTAAGTGATGACATATATATAGTCAGTTGAAACTTTTTCTTTTTTAGATATTCAAATACCGATGTTATGTTTGGGTTGTTTGGGTTTCTTAATGTAATAGACAAAAGTTTTCCTTTTTTTGAAAAAGTGGCAACCTCTGCTTTTCTTGATGTTGCTTCGTCTAGTAAATTAAGAGCATCGGCATCAATTGTTATTCCATGTAAGTCTATATATTGATATCCGTGTTTTGGTGCCACAGTTCGTATTAAAGCCTCTTCTTCTTTATGATGAAGGTCATCAATATGCCTTTGTTGTAGTTCTTCGTCAAATTGTTGCATATCGTATATGGTAGCACGGTAGAAAAAACAGAATGACACCTTACATACACCCTTGACAACAAGGGATGTTGTTGATATAATGTGCGAGTCTTTATTTTACCCAAAGGAGGGTATAGAAATGAAAACTTTAAAGAAAATCGTTCTTTTTTCAGTAATTATTGTCCCTGTCCTGCTACTTGCAGGGTGTGGAGGATATGTTGGTGCAGATGTCCGTGGAGGTTTGAACGGACATCAATACAACAATTCGTATGGCTATGGTGGCGGATATTATGGCGGATATAACCGCGGTAGATATTATAACCGTGGTATACGTGTACCTCCGTGTACACCATACAATGCTGATGCAATAATGGGTTGGGCGACTGAGCTCGACAACCCACGGCAGAGACGTTCTGCTTCTGTAAACAATTATAACGGACGCGTTCGGTGCACCACTAATGAGTCAGCGGGTTCATCTGTACGTTCACAACGTACATACGGGAGGTAATTATGAAAAAATTATTTTTCATACCACTCATTAGTGTTGTTGTACTAATGGGTGGATGTGCCTCCTCTCAAACCACTTTTAAAATGAAGTGGGAAGGCGCCTCAGCACCAATAGGTGCTGAGGTATACAAAGGGGCAAAAAAGTTTTTATGCCCCAAAGGTGTGTACTCTGAAAGACGAGTTGCACAAATAAATAAAAGATACAGTGGAAACGGATATCCAACGTATCCTAATGTTCGAATAAACGGAAGATTTGAATGTTAATTATCGCAGGAAAGATTTTATCTTCCCTGCGATTTTTTATATGGTCTAATCAAGGTGTTTTAAATATCGGTGGTACAATGCTTTTATGCAGACGAGGGTTATTAAAAATGAACAAGAAATGATGACTTTTGCTGAAGAGATTTTTTCTGTACTCCCACAAAAGAATACAGCACACGTTATTGCTCTTAGTGGCGACCTTGGTGCAGGCAAGACATCTTTTACAAAAGCCTTGGCAAAACATATTGGGATTATTGAACATATAACAAGTCCAACTTTTGTTGTTATGAAAAAATATTCTGTTTTGGGTAATAAAAAAATATCATCATTTGTTCATATAGATGCATATAGGGTAGAAGACATTGATGAAATGATTGTTATTGGTCTTGATGATTTGTATAATCAAAAAGACAGTATTATTTGTATCGAATGGTCAGAGAAAATTAAAGAACTGATTCCAGAAAACGTCCTTCATATTAATATTGTAGCCAACGACAATGGGTCAAGAACTGTTATATATGGCACTGAGTAAAAAAGTATCGAAAAAGAAAGACGACAAAAAGACACTTGTACTTCTTGATGCTCATGCAATTTTGCACCGCGCATATCACGCTCTGCCAGACTTCACTTCACCAACCGGAGCACCAACCGGAGCACTTTATGGTGTTGTTGCTATTTTACTTAAGATTATTGAAGAACTAAAACCAGACTACATTACAGCCTGCTTTGATCTCCCAGAGCCTACATACAGACATGAGGTATATAAAGAATATAAATCTGGTAGAAAAAAGACTGACGACAGCCTTATTGAACAGATAATTCGTTCTAGAGATATTTTTGAAGCGTTTGGTATTCGTATTTATGAGAAAGTTGGTTTTGAAGCAGATGATATTTTAGGAACAATTGTCGAACAAACTAAAGATAATAAAGATATAAATATAATTATAGCTTCTGGAGACATGGACACTCTCCAGCTTGTAAATAAAAAGAAAGTGAAGGTGTACACAATGAGAAAAGGAATTAAAGATACCGTTCTTTATGATGAAAAAGCAGTAAAAGATAGATTTCAATTCGGTCCACTTCTTGTGCCGGACTACAAAGGTCTTCGTGGAGACCCGTCTGATAATATTCCTGGCATTAGAGGTGTTGGAGAAAAAACAGCCACAACATTGATAACGAATTTTGGTGGTGTTGATTCTATATATAAAACATTTAAAAAGAATAAAGAAGCATTTCTTGAAGCTGGTATTAGTCCTCGCATAATAAACTTGCTTAAGGAAAACGAAGAAGAGGCGCAGTTTTCAAAAATGCTCGCAACAATACGCCGTGATGTTCCAATAAAATATGAGATTCCTGAAAAAACATGGATAGAAAAACTAGACACAGATAAGATTTTAGAGTTATTTGGAGAGCTTGGTTTTCGTACGCTTGGTGTGCGTGTAAAAACTTTGTTTGGTGATGGTGACACAAATATTGTTGCTAAAAAGGTGAATAATAAGGAATTACAAAAAACAACTATTGCTTTGTGGCTTCTTGAGTCAGACACAACTAACCCAACACAAGATGACGTGCTTTCTTATGGACTTTCTGTTGGTCGGGTGCACACATGGAAAGACTCAAAAGATTTAATATTCAAAGCTTTGAAAAAACAAAAGTTAGATAGTTTTTTTTCAAAAGTAGAAGAACCACTTATTGATATTTTGGCTGATATGAAAAAACAAGGAATAAAGATTGACATTGAATATTTAAAGTCCTTATCAAAAACTTCACACAAAGAGCTTTCAAAATTAGAAAAAAACATTTTTAAACATTCAGGATGTGAGTTTAATATTAATTCACCAAAACAACTTGCAAATATTTTATATGACACATTAGGATTAAAACCAAAAAACCAAAAAAGGACAGCAACAGGACAGAGGTCTACAAAAGAGTCGGAGCTGGTAAAACTAAAAGACGAACATGAAATTATTTCGTTAATACTTAGGTATAGAGAGTTGCAAAAATTAGTATCTACATACATAGATACTATTCCAGCTCTTGTCGCAAAAGACGGGAGATTACACACAACATTTCTTCAGGCCGGCACAACAACAGGAAGAATGGCGTCTAAAGAGCCAAATATTCAAAATATTCCAATTCGTACACCAGAAGGCCGTGCAATAAGAAGGTCTTTTGTGGCAGACAAAGGATATAAGCTTGTGGCAATTGATTATTCTCAGGTTGAACTCCGTATAGCGGCTATTCTTTCAGAGGACAAAAAGATGATGGAGATATTTAAAAAAGGAGAGGACGTTCACAACGGAGTTGCTTCACGTGTCTTTGGAGTTACGTCTGAGGAAGTAACTCCAGACATGCGCAGACGAGCAAAAGTGATTAATTTTGGAATTTTATATGGAATGGGTGTTAATGCGCTACGTGCAAATTTAGGAGGAGAAACCAAAAGAGCAGAAGCTCAGGAATTTTTAAATGCATATTTTAATACCTTTACTAGATTGGCGGAATATCTTGAGGAGATAAAGGAGTTTGCTCGTGAAAACGGTTATACAGAAACTTTAATGGGAAGAAGAAGACATTTTCCAGGAATTATATCGAGCGTTCCGTTTATACGTGCACAAGCAGAACGCATGGCCATTAATGCACCAATTCAAGGAACAGCTGCAGATGTAATTAGGATTGCAATGGTTCGTGTTGAAGCTTTTATAAAAAAAGAAAAACTTGATAAAAAAGTAAAAATGTTACTTCAAATACATGATGAGCTTGTTTTTGAGATTGATTCTAGGGCTGTAGACGAAGTAGTGCCACTGTTGGTAGACATTATGGAGAATGCTTTGTCTAAAAAAGAAGCGAAAGACATTCCAGTCTTGGTTGATGTTAAGACTGGAGAGAACTGGGAAGAAATGAGCGTGTGGAATAAGTAATTTTATATGTTATATGTATTTTATGGAAATGATGTTGTTGGAGTGCGCGAAAAAGCGCAGGATTTTTTGAATAATTATAAAAGTGGCAACATATCAGTAAAATGGATTACACCAGAAATTTATAGTGAGGGCATGTTTAAGGAACTTGCTGGCGGTGTATCACTTTTTGGTAACGAAGAGGTTTATGTAATTGATACATTTTCAGAAAAAACAGAAATGTTTGAGGATGTTTTTTCAAACATACAGTTGTTTGCTGAGTCTTTAAATACATTTGTCTTGATTGAAAAAAAATTACTTACACCGCAAAAAAAACTTATAAACAAGTATGCAAATGATGTTATAGATATTTCTAAAAAATTAGAAAAAAAGTTTAACGTTTTTATAATTGCTGATGCTTTAAGTAAACGAGACAAAAAGTCTTTGTGGATATTATTAACAAAATTTAAACAGGAAGGAATATTAAATGAAGAAATTATTGGAATATTATATTGGAAAATAAAGATGCTTCGGCTTGCAGAAGTTACAAAGAATTCTAATGAGGCCAAACAAGATTCATTTAGATATAATCAAGCTAAAAAAGCATGTTTAAATTTTGAAAAAGGAGAGTTGGCAGAAATATCAGAGAGTCTTCTTTCTATATATAATGATGGACATTTAGGGTTGTGTGATTTTGATATTGAGTTGGAAAGGTTTGTTTTGAGTTTTTAGTAATTATTTGTGGTAATTTCACTATAATTTTTTATAGATGGGGGAGTAAAAATGATAAAATCCAAGATTGTAGAAGGTATTATTGAGAACAGATTTTTTATAAGCTTTTTTATAATAAAGATATGAAAAAATATATACATAGGACTGGTGGTAAATTTCGTAACTAATATGAGATGTTTATGATGAAGAAAAACTTAATTCAAAACAGACTCCAGTAAAACAAATTCGTTCAGCACAGGATATTGGTAATATTGTTGAGCTACCTGATGATATAAAAGTATGTAAAAGAAGATTTGTTCATGAAATTCATTTTGGGCCAATGGTACAAAAAATCATAAGCAGGCATAAAAGCACCTTCGGGTGCTTTTGTTTTTACTACCATTGTTATTTTATGATAGTCTATAAGACAGACAGGTAGACATTTGGAGAAAATGTTATGAATATGAGAACGATTAAGAAGCAAGGACGTCTTGTCTTTATTGTTTTTGGTAAAGATGTTAGAGAAGAGCGTAAAAAGAATCGGTCACATTTTGAAGCAACTGTTCGCAGGTTTGAACGAGCCCGCGCAAATGTTTCATGTTTTTTAGACCGGCGAATGATTCGTTGATTTGTAGTTAGATACTTAAAAGCACCTAATAAGGTGCTTTTTCAAATATATTGGCAAATTATGCAGAGATATTTATTTATGATAAATATGGTATAGTTTTGACGCTTTATATAAAGCACAGTAAAAATCAGAATATCAGTGATGTTATATAGTATAAAGGTAATCCGCCTATAGCTCAGTTGGTAGAGCAAGCGCCTTTTAAGCGAGAGGTCCCAGGTTCGAGCCCTGGTGGGCGGACAATGTTAATGGTGGTGTGGTGGTGTTTTTGTAAAATCTAAATCTAAATTGGCAGGTCAAATGCAAAGGCGCCGGCACCAGTGATGAAGAGTGAGAAACACACACCAAAAAGTAGGGCATAAAAAAATCTGCTTGGAAGTTGTGATGAGTTAAATCGTTCGTTAAATATAAACATTTTTATAGCAAGAATCATTCCTATTAGTGCTGCATATTGTGTATAAAATCCTGTGATAAACATACTCCCAATTATAATTTCGGTTGAAAAAAGTATAAAAACTGAGAATTTATTGTATGGAAACCAAGGAAATGATAATGTGTCTTGCAATGAACGCTTGTTTTTTAAATGAGAGAAACCAAGAAAAACAAGAATACTCCCAACAAAAAGACGCAGAATAAAGTATGCAAATACTGCTAACCATTGTATGGGAAATGGATTCAACATCTTAGAAAGTGTATCATGACTGACAACATAACTATATGATGAAAAAATATGTAATTTTACACAACATAAGAAGTGCTCATAATGTAGGGTCCATATTTAGAACTTCAGATGGTGCTGGTGTGTCAAAAATATATCTTACTGGGTATACACCAACACCAACAGACCGTTTTGGTCGCACACAACTAGAGATTGTAAAAACATCACTTGGAGCTAGTGAAAATATTGAATGGGAACAAATAGACGATATTTTTAATATTATTAAAAAACTACAAAAAGAAAACATCGAAGTTGTTGCTGTTGAACAAAGTAATAAATCTGTATTTTATAAAGACTTTAAACAAACAAAAGACACAGCATATATTTTTGGCAATGAAATTGATGGTCTTTCAGAAGATTTATTAAATAAAGTTGATATTGTTGTGGAGATTTCTATGGCTGGGAAGAAAGAATCATTAAATGTTTCAGTTTCTGTAGGAATTATTTTGTTTCAATTCTAGAAACCACCTATTATTTCATTGTAATAAAGATACGAAACAAGCTCCGTGTCCATATTTTTGCGCTGAGATAGTGGGTAGATTCTTAATATTCAAGAACAGAAATAACCTTATCGTTTTCGTCCATAAGACGAATGATTTCACGTTCATATCTCCACAGTTCATCTTTTCTGTTTAAGTATATCCTCCAATATCCAACATCATCAAAAAATGGGTCATTTTGATGAGCTTTTACACAGCCGTTGTAATTTAAGTATTCTTCCGCAAACCTTTTACAACGGTTACCTATGTTAGCGTTATCAATTTTAGTATCGTCTACATATTCACAAGTTTTAATCGATTCTACAAAATCATAGCAAGTATCATCATCAAGCTTTATGCTTGCAAAATTTAACATCTCATCTGTCGGCCTTGGACATTTTCTAGAAAGTGATGGATATACATATTCTGTTTGCTTTATATATCCAGTACATTTATTTTCATGAAAAGAAACCCTGAGTGGTGTTTCTGTGGTTAATAAGTAGACTTTTTCATTTGGTGCCAGATATATATCGGAATCTTTTGTTGATTGTAATGATTTAAGCAATCTTGTGCCTTGAGGTATTGAGGCTCGTTTTTCTGTTACATAACTTTCTAGATACCAATTTGAAATATTTATATTATTTGAGTTATTTCTGTTTGTTTCTAAAATTAAATATTCACGTTCTGGATTGGTGTCGCGCGCGTTTCCTTTTTTTAAAGTTATTTCACCATAGAAAGGTGAAATTGGTTCGTGAAGTATGGCGACTCGTAGGTCTTCTTTAAGCCCATCAAGTTCTTTATAAAGTTTTTGAATTCCCTTTTCAGCTTCAGCGTTTGAAATAGGTGGTATCTCGGGCGTTTGTTCTGAAGGCGCAGAAATGATTACCTCTCTTGTTGTTGTGCTCGTCACATTTGCTGTGGAAAATATTTTGTTTTGATTATCAGCTTTTTGGTTACTGCCTGAATCTGATATAAAGGTCATACCACCAATAGAAAGTATGGCTAAAAGAACAAAAAATCCTATAATTATTCCATTTCCTTCTTTCATGTTAAAAAATTATGTGTGTTCACCAAACAGTGTAGACATCTCTTTTTGCACTATCTTGGCATCACTCCAAGGAGTCTTGGTGTTATGTGGCCCCATTATATATGGGTCAGTACCTTTACCTGTTATAAGCACCACACTGCCATCTGGCGCCTCTGTAAGTGCTGTGCGTATGGCTTGTCGCCTGTCCATAATAATTGACAGTTTTGATTCATCCTCAACCCCCCTTGACATATCGTCTATAATTTTTTGAGGGTCTTCATCGTAAGGGTCTTCATTAGTGAGAATTATTCGGTCGCAATATTCTCCTGCAATACGTCCCATTTCAGGACGTTTCCAAGTGTCTCTGCCACCCCCCGCATTGCCAAGCACGGCAATTTTAATATCATTTTCAAAAGCTTCGTAAAGTTTTAGAAGCGAGTCTGGTGTGTGTGCATAATCTACTATTGCAGTAATCTGTCTATCAGAACTTTTAGGAGATTTAAATTTTTCCACACGGCCTTTAATTGGGGGTAGTTTTGTGAGTGCTGTTGTGATTGTTTTAAATGGAACACCAAAAGCTTGCGTGCATATGATTGCTGCCAGTATGTTGTATACATTAAATAGTCCAACAAGCGGAACTCGCACCGTGGAGCCATCAATTACAAGGCTTATATCATCTTTGTTTAGCGCGTGTAAGTCAAGGTCTGATAAGCTGTATGGAAGTTTGTGCTCTACTTCAATCTTTAAGAAATTTTTTCCGTTATCGTCGTCTATGTTTGCAACCATGTATCTGGGTCGTTTTTGAGATTTCTCTAAAGCTTTTGCTAACTCTAGTTTTGCATTTATATAATTCTCATATGATCCATGTGCTTCGATATGCTCTGGAGACAGATTTGTAAATACGAGAGCATCCATGTGTACAAATTTATGTCGAAATTGTTTAGCTCCTTCTGATGTCATTTCAACAATAGCTATCTCACACCCACCATTTACGGCGTCTCTAAAAAATTTTTGTATGAAAAAGCGCCCTGGCATTGTCATTTTGTGTAGATTTGGTTCTGTTTTTTCACCAACCTTGAAACGAATAGTGCCAGCAAGAGCGGTACGCTTACCGTCAGCTTCAAATATTGCGTTAATTAGTTCAACCACTGTTGATTTTCCTTTTGTTCCTGTGACACCAATAACAGTAATTTCCTTTGAAGGGAATCTGTATATAATAGCTCCAACAAGTGCCAGTGCGTAATGATATGGTGGCTGTATGGCTCTAAAAAAAGGAGTTGGTATTAATTTTTTTAAATAATATAAAAATGTATCCATATTAGGTAATATTCAGGTCGTTCTTGTAATAATGCACTAAGTATAGCCGTTTTTATAGAGAGTGCCACTATGAAACCATCAACTTAAGAACCTCTTTTATTTTCTCATTAATATCTGTTGTTTTTGGAGATATTTTTTGTAGAGCATCTCTCGCATCTTTTTGTGTATAACCAAGAGCCATAAGCGCATCTATAACATCACTGTCTCCACTCAAATCAGTTTGTTTAAATGCAGTTTCTCCCATTTCTTCAAATACATCTTTTAGCCCTTCGACTACTTTTTCTGCTGTCTTTTTCCCAATACCTGACATTTTTGATAAATAAACAGCATCTTGCTCTGCTACGGCTTTTTTGAGCAGTGGAACATCTGCATTAGAGAGTATTTGCATGGCAGACTTCGGTCCAATTTTGTTTAGTTTTAAAAGAAGTTGGAAAATATTTTTCTCATCTCTTGTAATAAAGCCATATAAGTCTAGCGCTGTCTCGCGCACAGCTAGATGTGTGAACAGCTTGACCTCTTGGTTTGTTTTAAAATCTTTATGAGACGAAATTGCAATTAAATAACCAACACCATTAACGTCTAAAATGATATGTGTTGGTGTTATGTCTACAACATCTCCTTTAAGTTGAGCAATCATATATTTAGAAACTATATTACTATAGTTTCTCTAGTATACTGTTGGTTATATGAAATGGGTACTACAAATGCCACGTATTGTGTTGTGGATTATAGCGGGCGCACTTATGGGTGTTGCTTTTTTACATCAATTTTTGTGGTGGACAATGTTTTTGGGACTGCCACTATTTTTGTGGTGTATTTCAAATATTTCATCTCCAAAAAAAGCATTTTTATATGGATGGCTTACAGGTAGCATAAAAATGCTTTTTGTTTTTTCTTTTATTTGGGCTATATATCCACTCGATTGGCTAGGCATAGAGTCTGTTTTTGTTCAAACGCTCATAGTTTTGATATATTGGATTTTTGTACCTATTACATTGGGAATTGGCGTTGGTTTTATTTCATATTTTTTTGTAAAGCTAAATTTAAAGAAAAAATGGTTTTATATGTTATTTTTTCCAATTTTGCTTGTTCTTGGTGAGGTAGCAGGCGCTTTTGTATATTCTTTTGCAACATTAGGTCCAGGGAGCCTTATTTCAGCTGTACTTAGTTATGGTCATACAGGCTATGTGTTTGCTAATCATTCTATTTTTAAATATATTGCGAAAATTGGCGGAGTTTATTCGCTTACTATATTTGCAGGATTTGTTGCTTTGTTTATTGTTTATATACCTAAGTTAAAGATTCTTGATACATATGTAAGTAAGTTTATTTTATATTTAGTAGCAATAATTTTTATTTTAGGTGGTTTTTTTACTATAAATGTTCCTGTGTTTGAAAACATATCAGTTCAGAAAATACCAACAGAACGCATAGCGGTATTTACAACTGATTTTGATAACGATGTACTTTACTCAAAAGACTTAACTGTTCTTTTTTTGAAACAAAAAATGCTTATAGATGCACTAAAAGAAACATTAAGATTTGGTGTTGCGACAGTAATTTTACCTGAAACAACAAGACTGAGTGAATTAATTTCTAGTGATAAACAGATTTTAAAGTTTCTGCAGAATGAATCTGTAGAAGACGTTGTGCTTATTGATAATGTGCGCATACCATATAAAAATGGTTCTGTTTCAAGAGCTAAGATTTATGATACAAAAACAGATGCGGTTTATGAGTTTGATAAACAGTTTTTGGTTGCTCTTGGTGAATATGTGCCTTATGTGGCTTCTTTTATAATTGATTTTATATACCCATCAAATAATACACAGAACATTATCGAAGGAATGATACTTAAACCGGGCATTAACCAAAAAACCGTTGATTTGCCGGACAATATACCAAATGTTCTTTTTTGTTATGAAAGTTCTGCACCATGGAAAGTAAAAAGTATTGTTGACAGGCGGAACGTAAACAACCGTCCATCTTATGTTGCGTATACGGTTTCTAACTCTTGGGCTAACGAAGGCATTATGAAAACTATTTTTTGGAACCAAATGGACTCAATGTTAAAAATCCAGGCACTTTGGAGTGGAGTTAGTATTTTGGAATCTGCAAATTTGTCTCCATCTGCATACTATAAACCAGACGGTACAAGGGGCGAGTTAAAGAAAATATATCAAAATTCATATATAAGAGTGGATGTTGTCGAAATATGATAGTGGACAACTAAAAATAAACAGTGTTTTTTGGTGCTAACATATAAAGATAAGAAACCAGCTCTGTGAAGGAGTGTCTTTGTTTCTGTTTATACAATTATTTAGCACATTTATATGACAATTATTACTACAAATTTAACTCGTTTTATAGGAGTTATTTTAATGTTCGTGGCTCTTGCGATTCTTTCATCTTCCACAGTATTTGCTCAAGAAGACGTTATCTCAGAAGAAGATATAGTTTTTGATGAAATAATAGACAAAACCACTGGTGAACGATTTATTATTGTGGCTGATGTGAGTATAAGTTCTCCTAGAATTATATCGCAGTTAAGGAATGATTTTGTTATTTCATTTACATTATCAAATGGAGAGGGGGTGCAGCCTGGTGTACGATATGCGGTACAGTTGACTAAAAATTTAGAGAATGGTGTTCGTGAGGTGGTTAATCAATATATTTATAACGAATCACTCACCCTAGACAGCAATACGTCTGTGGAAAAAGAGGTTGTTTATAGTGCACCAGAGTATATTTCAGGCACATACTTGCTTATGCTATATTCAGAAAATGATGCAGGACTTATTTTATCCGGGAAAAAAGTGGGAGAAGTAACGCTTTCTGGTGATGGTCAGTATGTTGCTATTAAGGATTGTGTTCTGCAGATAAAAAGTGATACAAAAGAAACAAAATACAGCCCATATGAAGGTGTAGACATTAAGTCTGAGGAAGATATTGTTGGAACATGTAGTGTGACAAATAATTTTACTAAAGAAGTCACTGTAACACCTTCGTTCGTAACGCATTTTCGTACACTCTTTGGAGAGGTTGTTGATACTAATACCATAATTCCAGAAGCATTCACTCTTGTGGCAGGAGCAACAAAAGAGATTAGCTTCTCAATACCAAAAGCGACAAAACCACAGTCGTATTCTACCAGCCTTTCTTTTATTGATATGGAAGGTAAAACTATTTCAGACACACAAGAATTTCATTATGTGATGAGGGGCAGTAGTGCAACAATTCAAAATATTATTCTAGATAAAAATCTGTATAGAGCAGGTGATGTTGCACAGGTAACTATTTTTTGGAGTGGATCAGTGGACAGCTTCTCAGGTGCACGTTTTGCTGCAACAGAAGAAGTCGCAACGGTATTTTCACTTTCTCTTGTGGATGGTGAGGGTGAGAGCTGTATTGATGATACTGACATAACAATAAGTAGCGATAATTTATTTATAAAGACTACGCTACCAATTATAAAAGACTGTACAAATCTGACATTAACAGCTGCGGTAAAAGATGCAAATGGATATATATTGGATCAAAAAGACCTACCTTTTCCTTCAAGTGAAGTAATTGAATCTGAATTGAACACAGAAGTTAAATCAGAAAATTCTTCTGCGAAAATGGTGATTATACTTGTATCAATTTTTCTTATTTTTGCGATTATAATATTTATAATAAAATCATTTGTAACAAAGAAAGATGACGGTACACCACCAACAACAGCACTGCTGTTTATACTTTTGTTTGCTGGAGTAATGTTGTTTGTTCCACAAGGTAATATAGAAGCTGCGACAGGATGTGGAGAAAATGGAAGTATTTGTGTAACAGTAGATTTGAATAGTTCATATTTACCAAACGCATCAATATCTGAGCCTGTATATGTAAAGGCTTTTAATTGTGGCAATTATAAATATAACGGTAGTGTTTCTGGAAAGATAGACTCAGGTGGATACGCAAAAATTAGTGATTATAGTGGTATTGTAGACACATCGACTGGTTCTGATATTGGTGATTTTAACAATACTGCACCTTCAAGCCCTGGTGACCATCATGCATGGTTTAATGCTGTTGTAAGACAAAATTGTGCGTCACAGACTCAAGTTGATGCTTGGATTGCCGCATTAGCTGCAGGAGATCCTCCTGCAGACGACTGTACTTACAATAAATCTCGTGTTTTCTATCCATTTAAGGAACATTTCGATGTGTATGATCCAGTTCCTTCTGTAGATTTAGAGGTATGGGATAGCAATGCGTCTGGATGGAGAAATTTTGTGACTATACCGTATGGTACGAATCCAAGTCTTAAGTGGGCAGTAACTAATAGTCCTGATTCTTGTACATGGTATTCTGGGCTTTCTGGTAGTGCAGATGTTTTAGGCGGAACTCAAAATGGTGTTATTCAAAAAGGAGAGGTTACATATTCATTAAGCTGTGAAAATAGTTATAGTCCACCATCAGGCAGTGACTCTGTAACAGTATCTGTAACACCACCTGAGGCTGAAATTAATGTAAGTCCAAATCAAGGGGAAGCTGGTACTCCCTATACTGTGTCTTGGAAATATAGATATGCAGACTCTTGTACTATTAAGAAGCAAACTAAAGATGGAAATAACGGCACATACTCAGTATCATTTAGTTCAAGCACAAGTATTTATACAGAAAATACAGACGCGACAAATTGGACAAATTGGAGAACAGCAACAAGAACTACTGACATCGATACCGTTACATCAGGCTTAAATTATTACCAAAACTGGCAGATTGAATGTACAAATGATAGTAGTCAAACAGATATAGCTACTGCTGAATACCTAATCTATCCCAAAGAAGTAGGTTGTGTTAGTTGTGGTGGTGGTGTAGGTAGTAATCCTCTCGGAGTATCAATCTCACAATCACCTGACGAAACAAAGACAAATGACCCATATACTATTTCATGGACTTCATCATACGCAAATGCATGTATTGTTAAACACCGAGAAACGAACTATTTTGGTGGTTTGTCAGGTACTGCCCAAGGTCTTCCAAATGGGTGGAGTAGCGCATGGGACCCAGACAATGCTGGTGTAAATAATCCTATCGGCACAAGTCTGCCTTGGTCCGCTACTCTAACAGATGTATTACAAGATTGGAAAATTGAATGTACAAACGAACGTCCTGTAGGTGGAGCTGATGATGATGCCGCACTCAAGCATTACATATGGGCAGAACCAAAGGTAGAATTACAGCTTTGTGATGCTGGTGATGTTTGGAATGCTCCATCATGTAAAACTGCTGGACAGATTAAAGAAACCCCTGTTGGACAAGCTGTTGACGCTATATGGAGGACTGATGGTAGATTTGACATGAATAATGGTTGCTCTGGGCTTGGTACAGGCTTCGCAATGGTAGGGACGTCTGGTGACACTGTAACTCTTCCAAGCGCCGACCCAAACAATCCTGTAGACTATAGAGCTTCCTGCACTGGTAAGGGTGGTACAGGGTGGTCAAGCCAAGCAATAACCCTTCAAACAAGAGCTTTCCCAAATCTAACAGCAGATAAATACTCTGTTGAAATTGGAAAAAATGTGATAGTAGATTGGAACACGAATCAAGCAAAGAACTGTACACTGGAAGATGTTCCTTCTGGTAATTTACCGGGTGACTTCACAGGTTTCACAATTGATGCAAACGATAGAAGCCTTCCACCAACGGGCAACTTTACTGACACTATATATACATCAGAAACGTACACACTAAATTGTGGTATTTATGGTACAGACACTATTACAATCTTTGCAATTCCTGTAGTTTATGAGATATAGGGGAGATAATTAAAAGCTCTTAAAGACCACCTTTTGGTGGTCTTTTTTGCGTGGTGGACAATTTGCGAGGAGTTGATGTATATTGCATTTTTGTGCTTGTTACTGTATAGTTTTTCGCATTATGCCAATTACTAAAGGAGCAAAAAAAGCACACAGAGCATCGTTAAAAAAACGTGTGTTTAATGTGCGACGAAGAAACACCATGAATGATGTAGTAAAGAAGATAAAAAAACTACTTCTTGAAGGAAAAGGAAAGGAAGCAAGAGAACTTATGCCAGAAGCTTATAGGGCAATTGATAAGGCGACTAAGCGAGGAATTATAAAAGAAAACACTGCATCACGAAAGAAATCACGACTTAGTGCCACAATTAAGCGAACTGGTTAAAAAGTAGATAAAAAACAGCGACTGAGGTCGCTATTTCTTGTATGTTTTTTCTTACAAGAAATGTTCAGATTGTATTATGTGTGGTGCATGAAATTGTCCCTGAAGTTCTAAGTATTTTCGCCCCAGTCTCACCAATTTTTACATTAGGAATAGTAAAAATATTTAAGGAGTCTGTCGTTACACGACCAGTATACCTTTTGGATATATTCTTTCGCTTTGCCCATAATCTATCTCAAAAGCTTTTCGACTCACGCAACGCTTTTCTTAAGAAAAGCTGCGTCTGGTGAGAGCACAGATAACATAAAGTCCCCTTTTGGGGACTTTATGTTATCTGTGCTCTCACCAGGAGTCGAACCTGGAGCGCCGGTACCGCAAACCAGTGTTTTATCCATTAAACTATGAGAGCTAAAAGAGTGCAGTGTTTTTAGAAAAGTAAAATTTGTAACTTTATGCGAACAGGACACCTTAAAATCCAAAAAACTCTAGTAATCTTTCCGAAAAAGGCTCCTCTAGTGCCTCGTAAGGTAACTTTAGGGAAACTATATCATCAATATTATCAACATGTTCTTCTGGTATAGGTAGTACAAGAATAGACATTATTTGACGTTCAGATTGTATTAATAATTGTGGACCGTCTGGACATTCTGTGTCGATATGAAAAGATTTTAAAGTTGAGTATGAGTATCGTTGTTTCCCCACATGTATTCCTTGTGTTGAAACTTCAAAATGTATAATTTCAGGCTTTCTGTTTGAGAACAAAGCCATACTTCCTGCACCCAGTAGAATTACAATTCCAAAAAGTGTATTACCAAACATAATAGCAGCGGCAGCTGCAGAAACAGCAATTATTCCAAGTGCCCAATACCAGTCGCTAGTTTTTTCAATATATCTATGTTCTGGAGCGTCCCACGTTATTGATTTAATTCGCTGTTCATCCATTTGAAAATTGTAACATGGATGATATGTGTTTCTGGCTCAAAACGAAAATTGGCAAAGATGGAATTTTATTTTTTGTACAATTTGTTTTCTATATAAAAAGTCGAGCAGTTATCACTCTGCTGAGTAGATTTTCTTTGAGATTGTTTATTGTTCTATAGAGACTTCTTTTATACGAAAGACAATAAAGTAAAGTAAGCCGACGATGGCTATAACCACAAACGCAATAAGTCCTTCCTTAAGAAAGTTTACAAAATACACACCAAGAGCAATTCCAAGAGCAATTAAAGATGCTTCTAGAATTCCAATTTCCCACCACGCGAGAGTCCAGTTACGAAATGTTTTCATTGTTTAAATTAATATTAGCTTGTTTATAATTTTACTACAATATAAAAAAACGAACATAAGGCTATTCTTTCATAACAAGTAGGTTCAATCTGCAAAGAGGGATTCGAACATTACAGCTTCTGTTCAGGTTGTCACAATTTTTCACCACAAGGGCATTTCTTGTTTACTAATTCACTATGTTCATAAGTAAACAATGTCACAATTTCAAAATCGCAGGCAACCTTTTTGAACCCCTCACTCTGTAAAACATTACATTCTCCTAGATTAATTTGTATAGCGAGCGCTACTGAAAAGTAAATTATAATGGTTAGTACTCCTGCTTTTACAATAATTATGAAGTAAGTTGTGTATGTTTTTCATATTTTATTAGTTGATTATAACGCGCCTTCTTGTTTAAGAAGCTTACGCTTATTTTCTATTCCACGATTATATCCACCCAGACATCCGTCTGTTCGAATGACTCTGTGACAGGGTATTTTGGAATTGAAATTCTTTGCCATAATATTACCTACCGCGCGAGAAGCTCTAGAATTTCCTGCATGACTTGCAACTTCTTTGTACGTTAACACTTTTCCTTTTGGAATTTGTGCGACAATTTCAAGTACTTTTTCTTTAAAATGTTTTATTTCGTTCATGTCTGTTACGCTCATTAATTTCATTTTAGTGTAGTTTTTCAATATCGACAAGATTTGCTATATATTCTGTAAATAACTTTCGATATTTCGATTTATTGATTCAAATTTTTCCATGTTTTAATTATTTTAGTTTTTTCTTTGGCTTCGGTAAATAATTTTTACTTGTTGAGATTTTTTTACCACTCTTTAATTCTAAGTCTTTTCTTGCTTCGCCAGCAACCGCCCCACCTTCTCGTGCGGCGATTTTGTTTTCATTTAAACCTTCTGTATCCTGATTTTTTGCAATTTCAGTTGTGGAAGCTTCGCCAAGCATTGTGAAAATTAATTCCAAATCGTTCATGTGGTCCCGTAAATTTTCTCGTTTGAGTTTTTTGAATTTCTTATAATCACTTGGAGTCATGCCAAAAGTTGCTTTTGAAATTTCCGCTGTCAAAATCGCATATTCTTGACCTTCTTTTACCCCTCGCCTTTTCCACTCATCTGTTAGAGTTTCGCGTACTTCAATTCCGCGCATTCTTTTTTCTATCCAAGCATTTGAATATCCTTTTGCTTTATAGATTGCTCGTGTGCGTTTTATTGCCAATTCCGGATCTTCAATTTCTTGTACTCGTTCATAACCAACTTTTGCAAGCCAGCGTTTGAACGGCTCGGCTTTCGGTGACGGAATTGATTGAATGATACGAAAAGTTGTTTCAGTATTTGCACAGTCTGTTTCTCGTTTCTTCCCATCAAAGGCGGTTATTTTCAACTGTCCGATATTTTCGGACACTTCAAAAAACCCTTCTTTTTCAAGTTTCTTTTTCAAGTCATTCCAGTATTTTCTCGGTCTTTCCGTGCTTGTAAGTGCCTCAACGATATCAATGACTGAAAACCACCACTCGTTTTTATGGATAATTTTACGAATCTCTTTTTTGCGGAATATCGCTATTCTTGTTGTTGTGATTTCTTTTTTCATATTATTTCAAAAGCTTATCAATACCAAACCCTAGCGCACTAGCGACCTTTTCCATTGTGCGGAGAGAGAGGGAGTTTCGGTTGTTACACAACCAGTATACCTTTTGTAGTATATTATTTCGCTTCGCTCATAATCTACTACAAAAGCTTTTCGAATCCCGTCCTCCCATTACAAAAGCCGGACACAGGGTCCGACTTTCATAATGGGTGCGGAGAGAGAGGGATTCGAAGCTTACAGCTTCTGTTCAGGTTATCAGTATTTTGTTTCCTTACGTCACAAAATACTAGTTAACCTTTTCGAACCCCTCCTTATCTCGAAATGATAATTCAATCGGATGGTTCCCATCCATCCTCTTGAATCATTGCGGAGAGAGAGGGAATTTCGGTTGTT
>VAPH01041476.1_pt1 | contig 65534 bp, 70 predicted proteins | sample 3393861 | NCBI WGS metagenome assembly VAPH01 (sample SAMN08290439, study PRJNA428436) | hydrothermal vent metagenome | isolation source: Deep-sea hydrothermal vent chimney | place: Atlantic Ocean: South-mid Altantic Ridge | reverse complement strand
TGTCAGCATTTTACAAAATGCTAGTCAATCTCGTAAAACAGTTTCCAAAACTGTTTGTCCCTCGGACGCTTCGCGCGCCCGAGGGATTTCTTTTGTATACTAAATTGTGGGTGGAGGTCTACATTTGTATCAGTTTTTATCTACTGGCGTGTTAGACATTTACCAAATAGTGTTTATTTCTGTTCTGATAGTGTTTTATATAGCAAGTAAAAAATATATTCGGGACATTGAAACAACATCTTCATAAAACAACACAACAATTAACTGTAATTAAATAGAAGCACTGTCAATAAAATCAAAAAAGCACACCTTATGGGTGTTTTTTTTTGGTATAATTAAAAAAACATGAAGAAGTTTTTGAATGTATTTTTTGTAATCTTGGGAGTGATATTTTTCATCATGCTTCTTATTGGAGGATATATGATGTTTTTTTCGTCAGGTAGTGACGATGGTGTTATATTAGATAAAAATCCATTACTTTCAGAAAAACAAGAAAAAATACTAGAAACGTTCGGTATTGATCCAGCTGATATACCATCAGACATCTCTCCCGAACAGGAAAAGTGTTTTGAAGATGCTATTGGGGAAGATAGGGTGGCTGAAATAAAGGCCGGTGATTCACCAACTGCCACAGAATTCTTTAAAGCTAAGGGTTGTATATAATAGTTTATAATTATAAAAAAGATATCCTTATTTCTTGTGCCACTTTTTGCTCAACCCCACAGGTCGGACCTGTGGGGTTTCGTTTCGGCAAACAACCCTGTACTAGCTCGAAGTCCAACCCCACAGGACATGTGGGGATTTAGTGGTCACATTTTTTATTGTAGACAAAGAGTTTATATAATGAACACATATTTTGGTGTTATAATTAAAGCGATGATAGATTATGTTTTGATGACGAATCTATTTATGATACCTATTTCACTTTTGAATGTTCTTTTTGTGATTACATATATTAATATTTTTTCTAACAAGAAATCATTACAAAGTGTTATGTATAATATAGGAATAATATTTATAGCTTTTTTATTTTTACAATATGCAAAAAAAAGATGGGCTTAAATTTTCATATGCACTTTCTTTAGCTACACAGTTAGGCTTTCTTACTGTTGCTTCAATTGGCGGTTTTTTAGCACTTGGTATATGGCTTGATTCAAAATTGGATACATCTCCACTCTTAGTTCTTATTGGTATAGCTATTGGTATAGTAGTTACAACCTACGAAGTACATCATTTAATTCAGCCACTTATCACATCTGATAAAGAAGACTCATGATTAATATAAGCCTACAACCCGAATATGTGTTGAATGTATTTGGGTTTTTGATTACCAATACATTTTTGACCGCACTTACTGTTACTTTTTTGTTGGGTCTTTGGGGTGTCTTGTTTTTTATATTTCGCCACAAAAATGAAAATGAATATCTATTCCTGAAATTGTGGCATATTATTGTTTATGAACTTTTGAAATTAACAGACACTATTACACAAGATAGACAGCTTTCAAAAAAACTTTTGCCACTTATTGCGACACTGTTTTTGTTTATTGTGACCACTAATCTTATTGCACTTTTACCAGGTTTTCTCGGTTCGTTTTTTGTTACTACAAATGAAGGTCCAGTGTCACTTTTGCGTTCAGCCAACAGCGATCTTACCACCACATTAGCTTTGGCTATTATTACCGTTGTTTTCATTCAGTATTTTTCAATTAAATATTTAGGTTTTGGTGGATACATAAAAAGATTTATCAATTTTTCTGGTGTATTACCTTTTATATTAGGCTTATTTGAAGCACTTTCGGAAACATTGAGGGTACTGTCTTTTTCCTTTCGTTTGTTTGGCAATGTATTTGCAGGAGAGGTTCTTTTGCTTGTTATTGCATTTCTTGTGCCGTTTGTACTTCCAATACCGTTTATGTTACTTGAAGTGTTCGTTAGTCTTATCCAAGCATATATTTTCAGTATTCTCGCCTTAACCTACATTAGATTGAGTACACAAAAATCTTTCAAACTATAAAAGAGGATAACCTAATATTTATGTGTTGAAATGTTTGATATACTAGACGCAAGTGTAGAGTTAATTTTTATATGATTCAAGATCCTTCAGCATTTACAATGGCCATTGGGTCAATAGGTCCGGCTATTGCTATCGGTATAATTGGTGCAGCTGCTTTGATGGCAATGGCTCGCAATCCCGATAATTCAGAAAAAATCCAAATTACAATGATTATTGCGATTGCTTTTGCAGAAGCTGTTGCTATCTATGTATTAGTCGTAGCACTGATACTAAAGTTTGTAGCATAGTTACTAAAATCATATGAGTGGTGTTTTTTCGTCTGTTCTTTATTTATTATGCAATTTTTAGGTAATTTAGGGGTCGATATATGGCTGTTGATTGCACAAATTGTCAACTTTGTTTTTTTATTGTGGATTTTAAGTAAATTTGTATATAAACCACTCATTAAGCGAATAGAAGCTGATGAAGTAGCTTTGATTGAGGTTAGTAAAGCTCAAGAATTATTGGAAAAAAAAGAAAAACAATTGGAGCAGAAAGAAAAACGTTATACAACACGTATAAAAAATCGTGCGAGGACAATAATTGTTGAAGCAGAAGAAATTGCTGAGATTATTAAAGAAACTGCTCAATCAGAATCAGATAAAGAGAAACAGGCTGTTATTGCGCAGATTAATAAACGATTAGTAGAAATCTCACATGATGACAACTAATCACAAAACATCAGATGTGGCTGGACATATCATCTCCTTTTTTTCTGGGGTTGCAAAGATTTCAGATTTGCCACATGTTTTTGTTAATGAAGTTCTTAATGATGAAGAGGGTAAACCAGTGGCGGTAGTAATTGGATTTACTAGTGAATATATTGAAGCTTTATTTGAAGATGAGAGTTTTGACATAACGCAACCAGTTTTTCGTAGTCGTAAAGCATTCTCTGTAACTGTTTCGAACTCATATATAGGTAGAATTGTTGATGGATTCGGTAAACCTTTAGATCAGTTTGGTCCGGTTCCGGATGATATGTCTATGCCTGTTTTTTTACAAGCACCACCGATTATTCATCGTAAGCCAGTTACACGACCAATTACTACTGGCATTAAAGTAATTGATACAACACTACCACTTGGTCGTGGACAAAGAGAGCTCATAATTGGAGACAGAAAATTAGGGAAGAGCACACTCGCCATGGACATTGTGATAAATCAAAAGAACGCAACTGAGCCAATGCAATGTGTTTATGTTATTTGTGGCCAACGACTTCAAAAATTGGATGAGCTCGTTGCTCAATTTGAACTAAATAATACTTTTTTACATAGCACCATAGTTGCTGCGACAGCCGGAGATTCATTTCTTGCACAATATCTCGCACCTTTTGTTGGGTGCACCATTGCAGAACATTTCCGAAATTCAGGACAGGATGCACTTATTGTATATGATGATTTATCTAAACACGCAAAAATATATCGTGACATTGCTCTTATTTTAGGAAGAGTGCCTGGGCGCGAAGCATACCCTGGTGATATATTTTCTTTACACGCAGTTCTTCTTGAACGCGCAGCTCAGTTGTCAGACGATCAAAGTGGCGGCTCACTCACCGCGTTACCAATTGTTGAAACACAAGAAGGTGATGTAACAGCTTTTATTCCTACTAATATTATTTCAATAACTGATGGACAAATTTATCTCGAAAGAGGTTTGTTTCAAAAAAACTTTTTACCAGCGGTAAATGTTGGACTGTCAGTTTCACGAGTTGGTTCTCAGGTGCAACCCCCAGTGTTAAAAGAAGTGCTTGGTGGTATTAGGTTGGCTTTAGCACAACATAAAGAGTTGCAAAAATTATCTCAGTTAGAGACAACGGTTAGTGAACAAGTAAGAAAAAATATTCATCGCGGAGATTTATTGCTTGAATTGCTTAAACAACCAAAACACACTAACATCAGCTTCCCAGAACAAACAGTTTTATTTTATGCTGTTGAAAATGGACATTTTGATGAACTTAATAAACAAGAATGGAATGAATTCATGATGTACATGCTTGATTTATTACGCACTAAATACCGTGCCGTTCTTAATACTATTGAAAGCGGTACATTTAACAATGCAACCAAAAAGAAAGTTGAAAATATTGTTGCTGATTTTAAATTTGAATTTATATCTCACTCTTAATATATATGGATACTTTTGCTACACATAACAAAAAACTTGCTGGATATAAAGATGTCTCTGATACAGTAAAAATTATTGAAAAAATTGCCGCTAGCCAGTTGCATGAATTGCAGAAAAAAACGACTTCACTGTCAGAATATACAAAGCATATCCTCGCATTATTGGTACGCATGCATAAATTGACTCGTTTTGCTACACCTGATTTATATCCTGTTTTCACCACTCCAAGGTCTTTATTGGTAATCATAACTGGTGATAAAGGACTGGTTGGTGATTTGTGGCGCCGTTTGTTTGATGTTTATGTAGAAGACGTGCAGCAGGATATGCTTATTATCGGTAAAAAAGGAGCACAACACTGGATAGAATCAGTCGGACAAGTTACACACTATTCATTTGCCGGTCGAATACCTACGAGTGATGAATTATGTTCATTGGCAAAGTTGCTGGATGAGCATGTCGATACAGGAATGTACAATACAATATCGACATTGCACATACATCCAACTTCTCTTGTAGAACAAAATCCTGTATTAACACCATTATTGCCAATTGATATGGCTAATATAGAGCCTGATGTAATTGACCCTGTTGCATCAGAGTATCCGATTGTTGATGGTTCGCTATTATCATTACAAAAAACATTATATAAAAAATATCTCTCTAATCGTTTGCAACAAATTATTTTAGAAACAGCTGTATCAGAATATTCAGCACGTACTGTAGCAATGGAACATGCGAGCACAAAAACAGACGAAGCAAACAAGCGATTGATTATGGTATATTCTAGAGACAGACGTCAAAGAGAAACACAAAAGCAATTAGAACGATTTGCTACAAAACATACGACTATATGAAAACACAAATTGGTACAATTACAACAATGCAAGGAGGAGTGGTTGAAATCATGTTTCCTGAAGTGGTACCACCAACTCATGCGTTGTTAGAAAGTGATGTTCAGAAAACGTTATTTGAGGTTGTGGAACAGTCTGGATTAAAAACAATTCGAGCAGTTGCTATATCACCATTTGAGTATGTTGAAAAAGGTGAAACAGTACACATTCGTGCGATGTCCTTGGAAACTGTTGTGGGACCAAATATGCTCGGTCACGCATTTAACCTTTTTGGAGAACCTATTGATGGAGCTAGTTATGTCGGTAAAAAATCTATTCCAATTCATGCAAAGTTAAAACGATGGAAACAATCAACCACATCTGAAGACCGTGCCATTTTTGAAACAGGAATTAAAGTAATAGATGTGCTGACCCCCTTTCGTTTTAATGATAGAGTTGGTTTTTTTGGAGGTGCGGGAGTGGGTAAAACAATTTTGATGACTGAATTAATTCATAATACTGCTCTTTCAGAATCAAGTGTGGCGGTATTTGCTGGAATTGGTGAACGTATCAGAGAAGGAAACGATTTATATACTATTCTACGCTCACTTGGCGTGTCTGAACAAACGGTGTTGTATCTTGGTGAGATGGATAAAACTGCAGGAGTACGAGCTCAAATTGGTCTTGCCGCTGTAACGGCTGCTGAATATTTGCGTGATGAAGAGGACACTGATGTATTTTTGTTTATAGACAATATTTTTCGTCATTCCATGGCTGGAATGGAGGTAGGAGCAATGCTCGGACATGTACCATCCGAACTGGGGTATCAAGCAACGCTTGAATCAGAATTGGCACAGTTACAAGAAAGAATTCGTAGCAATGGAACACGAAATATTACTTCTTTACAAGCTGTTTATGTACCTGCTGATGATATTACTGACCCTGCTGTAGCTGCTATTTTTTCACATCTCGATACTTCAGTTGTACTTTCGCGCGACATTGCCGCTAAAGGCATTTATCCAGCAGTTGATGTTTTACGTTCTAGTTCCCATACTCTTGATGCAGAAATTATAGGAAAAAGACACTACAAAATTGCTACTGATATCCGCGCAATGTTTCAAAAATACGAAGAGTTGTCTCACATTATTGCTATTTTAGGTGTTGAAGAATTATCTGAAACTGATAAGGTTACAGCTAAACGGACTGAGCGTTTACAGCGATTTTTAACACAACCGTTGTTTGTAACAGAGCATTTCAGTGGACAAAAGGGTGTATCAGTTCCTATTAATGAAGCGCTTGATGGTTGTGAACGTATTATGATGGGCGAATGTGATGAATTAGAATTGGAAGAGATTTATATGATTGGTGCTCTCCCTAAGAAAAAATAAGTATGCAATGCATAATTTCAACCCCGACCAAGACAGAAACATATGACAAAATAATAAGCGTTACACTACCAACCGAGAGTGGTGTAATTCAAATTAAGCCCGGGCATGCAGAATATATTACAGAAACTGTTTCGGGTGATGTGTTGTGTGTTACTACAACACAAAAACGTATACAGATTCAGGTTCAAAATGGAATCTGCAGTGTTGTAAATAATATTGTGACAATTGTGGTGTAGTACACACTTAATTAAACAATTTTGATTGAAATTGATTATATAAGTTAGCTAATGAGTTAGACAAAACGATTTGGTGATTAATATGAAAAAATGGTTTCAAAGAATAATAAATATACTGGTTATAATCATGACCCTGTCATTGGTTGGAGTTTTAACTTACATTTACTTGCCATATGATTTTGAAGACGAAGTTACTCCTGACGAAGTAATTGCTCTAGATGAAGAAATAGATGATTTTTTACTTACTTTGGAGCCATCTTTTCAAGATTTATATAATAATCGATATTTGCTTGATGTGAGCAATCTTACATACGTTGCAACACAAACACCACTGACAAATCAAGAAAATTATAAAAAGAACGTAGAAAGTGTCGTGTATATAACTACAGAAGATGCAGATGATTTTATATACATTGGAAGCGGTTCAATCTTGACTGAAGATGGAGTTATTATGACAAATTACCATCTTGTTGAAGGAGCGACTAAGGTAGTTGTCACAACAATAGATGGCAACAATTATGAAGTTAAACAAGTGCTTGCGAGTAATGAGCTTGTCGACATTGTATTTTTGAAAATTAATGCAGACAACCTAACTCCAATATCAATAGGAGATTCTGACAGTGTTGTCGTCGGAGATAAAACACTTGTAATTGGACATGGAGAGAGTTTTATTAATTCTCTTTCTCTAGGAAATGTGAGTGGTTTTCGTAGTTATGAATCAAAAGGTCAAGGTTTACAGATTCAAATAACCAACCCAATATCAAGTGGTAACAGTGGCGGAGTTGTACTTAATGAGTATGGAGAAATAATAGCTATACCAACGTGGATTCTAGGATATGAAGACAATATAGTTCAAGTCCAGAACATTAACTTTGCCGTACCAATAAACGAAGCCTTGAAGTTGTTGGAATAATTTTTGTATTAAGTTACAAGAATCATAATAATTAGACAGAATCCGAATATCTGAGATTATTAATTTTTTTCATAAAAAACATATGTTAAATAGATTAACGGGTAATATTTTATAATATAAGGTGCAAACAAAAAACCACCTTCAGGTGGTTTTTTGTTTGAACAATAAGAAATGGTAAAACAGATGGTTTTATTTTGCGAATGTGTTTCCAGTCAATTCAATGTTTCCGTAGAAGTTTGTGTGAATGAACGGCTGTTCTTTTCCGTTTGGAAGCTTAACTCCAGTTGGAAGTGGGCTGTCAATTGGTCCATTAGGTGAACCTTTTGTCGGAGGCATTGCGAGGTGTATTTCAAGCTCGTTAGGCAATGACACACCAAGTCCTAATTTAAAGTTTTCATCACGAGTACGTTCACTAACCATTACGTGAATGATTCGGTTTTCATCTACAAGTTTTCCATTTATGTAGAATTCACCAAGTCCCCATAATGTGATATACGAAAACTCTTCAGCCACTAACGGTGTTCCTATGCCAGTTGCTCCGTGCATTAGTACATTTGTGCCAACCCCACCGAACATTTGATGAGCGCCACCTTTGGAAATAAGTTTTTTCAACACAACTTTAAAATTTTCTCCATTTGGTCCTTTAAAGTTTGCCTCCATCTGCGCTTTATCTTTTGAGTTCGGACCATCTTTAGTGGTTAAATCTTCTATAGATAATGTTATTGAACCAGTTGTTTCCTTTATTTTATCTGAGAACATAAGTGGTTCTTTGGTTGTCGTATATGCAGTTCCTTCCTCGTTTGTTGCTCGCATAGCCAGAGGAAGTAAATCTACATTTATCGGATTTTGTGGTGTCCCGAACAGTTCAGGGTCGAGTGCTTTCTTATCAGGGAATTGCCAGATTGCAATACCGTCAGATTTTGCAGACATTTTAATTGAACCAGTAGATTCTACAGGTGAAATAGAGCTTACTGTGGTATTTGTGGTGTCTGAATTGAGGCTAGAACCAACAAAAAATCCAATTACTAGGATTATAATTCCACCAATTAATATATTTATTTTTGACATTATTTAATTATTTTTTTTAGATATGATTAATTTTATGTTTACATAACTATATGTGTCCTACTGATAATACAGTATTTCAATGTTTAAGCAACTTTACATTTGACCTACCATTTTTTGAAAATGGTAGGTCAAATGTAGTTTTTGAAGGTAGCTCCGTCTTTGTGTTTATTTCTTACTTTACACCACAGCCACAGCAAGTTATCATTTGAATCAGTGTTCAAATGATATGACTAATAAAATTAAAAAAGAAATGGAAAATGAGGAAGCTGTTTTGCAGTGCGCCGAACAATTTGGTTTAGTTGGTAATCCAACACGTATGAAAATCTGTTGGCTCCTTTGTAATCATAAAGAACTTTCAGTTGGTGACATAGCTGAAACTTTAGGTGTATCTGATTCTGTAGTCTCTCATTCACTCAAGCGGCTAAAAGAGAACGATATGGTGGAGACAAGACAGGAACACAAAAAAGTATTTTATAAGCTATGTGATAGTCCGTTTACGAAAATTATTAAAAACAGCTTAAAAAGGACACAAAAAGTTCGTGAGTAAAAAACCATCAAAGAAAGGATTGTGTAGAGATGGAGGTGGTTCGTCTGGTGTGATTAATATTAATGAATAAGTGAAATAAATGTTATGGAAAATCAATATGATTTAATAGTTATAGGAGGTGGAGCAGGTGCATTTGCCACGGGAATTAAAGCGAATGAACTTGGTAAAAAAACACTCATTATAAATGATGGACTTCCTGTAGGAGGAACGTGCGTAAATGTCGGGTGTGTGCCATCAAAGATACTAGTACACGCAGGTGAGTTGATACACAGTGTTAAGAATCATGGAATTCCTGGAATTGATATTGAGATTACAAATATAGATTTCAAGAAAGTTATTGAACACGAAATGGAAATGGTTGAGATGTTTCGAGGTGAAAAATACACAAAAGTGTTAAAAAACCTTGAACATGTGACCTTTATGGAAGGACACGCATCATTTTCAAGTGAAAAAGAAGTTGAAGTTGAAGGTAAAAAATATACTGCTGAAAAATTTGTGATTGCTACAGGCTCTACCGCTACTGTACCGCCAATTGAAGGTATTTATGAAGCTGGATATATAACGCACATTGAAGCGCTTGCGCTTAAAGAACAACCAAAAGAATTGCTTATAATTGGCGCAGGACCAGTTGGTCTTGAACTTGCGCAAATTTATTCTAGATTTGGTACCAAAGTAACAATACTCCAACGCGAAGAACGAATTTTTCCTCATGGTGAAAAAGATTTAATTGATGGACTTCATAAAATTCTTGAGGGTGAAGGAATCATCATACACACTAAAGCTGATGCAAAAAAAGTGGAGCAAAAAGATGGAAAGAAAATAGTTACATTTATTATAGGTGGAAATGAACAAACACTCGCAGTAGATGAGATTCTTCTAGCATCTGGGAAAATGGCCAATACTGATGATTTAAATCTTGAAGCGGTTGGGGTGAATGTGAATGATATGAAAGCAATAATCGTAAATGAAAATTTTGAAACAAACATGCCACATGTTTTTGCGGTAGGAGATGTTACAAACTTACCTATGCGACTTGAAACGACAGCTGGACATGAAGGAACATTGGTAGCAGAAAATATATTCACAGATAAGAAAAATAATATTAATTATAATGAAGTACCATACGCTATCTTTACCGACCCAAGCTATGCAAGTGTTGGGCTCACAGAAGATGCACAGATGGAACGTGACGGAGTGTGTGCTTGTCGCACAGTTTCGTTTGCTTCGATTCCAAAGGCAGGTATCATTGGACGAACAGAAGGAATGATAAAAATGGGTATTGACCCAAAGACAAAGGTTATTGTTGGAGTACACATTCTTGCACCAGATGCTGCTGACCTGATTGTTGAAGCTATGATTCTTATAAAAAACAAAAACACCATTGATGATGTGTTACGTTCTGAACCGGTGTTTCCAACACTTTCTGAAGCAATGAAATACGTTGCACTTTCATTTACCAAAGATATATCGCAATTAAGTTGTTGCATTTAATAATATGAGTAAAAATTCAACAATATTTGAAAATGTTTGATTTTACATAATCAGCTTTAGAAATACTACAAGGATGTTTTTTTATTATTAAACTATCTGATATAAGAATTTTTGATATACTTTTTATATGTCAGTTTTAAGTGAAGAAAAAGGAGAATTAATGATAAAAGAAAGTTATCTTAGGATGATTGAAAATAGTGTAGGGTGCAACATGTTTCGAAATTTCTACTCGCTTATAGATGACACTGAGACAGATATTATGCGCGATGGAGACCTTTCTTGTGCTTATTTTGTTTCATCTGTGCTTGTTGTTTTTCAGCTCATTAAAGAAACACACAGTGAGGTTGTTGCAACGGTAAAAGATATGACAAGTTCAGGATGGAAAGAAATAAAAAAACCTTGTTTGGGAAGTGTAATAGTGTGGGGAAATAAAAAAGGATTGTCAGGAGAAATACACAAACATATAGGTTTCTACGTAGGTGGTGGTGTTGTGATAAGTAACAATGATATTAACAAATCTCCTTCCAGACATCATTGGACATATGATGATAAACGAGAAGTAGAAGCAATCTTTTGGAAAGAAATGTAATTAATTATTATTAGTATGTTGCATACCGAACAAATGAAAGTTGAGTAGGAAAATCAAATAACTGAAAATGCCCTTTAGGGCATTTTCAGTGGATTTTTGATATTATTTTTTAGTAAACAAGTGGCACAAAGGAAACGCCTGTATATCTTTCAATGTCGGTGCTTGTTTTTGATTTACATGTAATTTTACACATCGTGCTCTCAATTGGAATTATCATGAAACCACCAATTTTTAATTGTTTAACTAACTCTTGAGGTAGTGTGTTACATGTTGCTGATACAAGAATTTTGTCATAAGGTGCGTGGTCTTCTAGTCCGAGACCAGCAGATGCCTGAAAGATTTCTATATTCTTAAATTTGTTATATTTAGCAATATTTTTCTTACCGAGTTTGACGAGTTCAGGTATACGTTCAACTCCATATACACTGCCACTCTTTCCAACTACTTTTCCAAGAATTGCTAAAGCCCAGCCAGACCCAGAACCAATTTCAAGAATCTTATCTCCTTCTTTTATATTAAGGTGTTCAATCATAAAAATGATTGTGTGTGGTTGGGGTACAAATTGTCCATAACCAATTTGTATAGGAAAGTCGTCGTACGCTACATTTTTATATTTAGTATCTACAAAATCACAACGGTTAATTGTCTTCACTGCATCAATTATGCTAGGTGTTTTTAGAACACCCTCACGTTTCAGGTTTTTTATGAGTTGTCGTCTATGGCTACCAAACATATCTTTCATAGTGACTAAAAATCATCAATTAATCAAGGGTTTGTTTATTTTAAATTGACTTAATTTAAATTTACTTGTATAAATAGTGCAGAGATACTGTATATTATTGTGTAGCACATTACAAAGGGGGTATATGATGAAAAACTTTCCATTACGTTTGGTTTTATCAGTTGCTTTTTTAGGTTCAATCATTTATTTGTTTGATATATTTGAAAATGATGACAAACAAATAATAGAAATACAAAAACTAGTAATAAAAATACAGCAAAAGTCGAATGATATTACGGTTGATGTCGATAAATTAGAACCCAATCTTGAATATGAGTACATGAAAGATAGAGCATCTAATGATTTCGATTCAGATATTCAATTTTTAAAAGAAGCTGATGAAATCGTAAGTAATTTTGGTGAATTAGAACTTGACCCCAGTAATCCTGAAGATAAAGCAATTATTGAAGCTTTTGAAAGATCCAAGACAAGTCTTGGAATCAACAAATCACGGGAGATTGAGGATATTTTTATACCTAAAGTTAAGTCAAAGGATGCTTTTATGGTTGAATTGGCGTGTGGAATATCACGCAATCTTGCAAGAAGCGAACACCCTGAAGATAAGCTTCTTGCTAAGGATTATTTAAAAACTGCAGATTATGTTATGAAAAAGTATAATTTCACTGGAGATGTTTGCAAGTACAATTTTAAGTATGAGTAAAAACAAAACGCCCCAGTATTAAGGGGTGTTTTTTATATGAACAGAATTTAGTAGATTTTAATTGGTTGTTAGTTAAATGGTTAAAATAGCAGAAATCTTCGCTTCCTTTTTTTATTTTTTGTATATTTTCTCTCATTACCGTAGTATTCATATATATGAAAGTAGATAATATATACATATATGGAAGAAATGCTGTAATGGAGGCTTTGACTAACAAACCAGAGGTGGTTGTTGAAGTTTTTATTTCCAAGAAAAGTAAGGATAAGCATTTGCAATCCATTGTTGATGAAGCTGATGTTAAATATTCTGTATTGAATCCTAAAGATTTACCCGGAGGGCTTGATAGAGATGTTGTGCATCAAGGTGTTGTTGCAGAGATAGATGAAAGAAAATTATTTATTCCATACAGAGATTTTATTGCAAAGCTGAATACTTCTGATAATCCAGCACTTCTTGTGTTTGGAGAGGTACAGGACCCACAAAATGTAGGCGCTGCAATACGTTCTGCTACAGCTTTTGGTGTGGCTGGAGTACTTATACCTCCACATAATCAAGCTCCTGTAAATGGTACTGTTGTTAAGGTGTCTGCAGGTACAGCCTTTCGTGTTCCACTTGTTGCCATTAATAATGTAAATGCAACCCTTTTAGATTTGAAAAAGAATGGTTTTTGGGTTTATGGTCTTGATGGTGGAGGTGATGTGTCGCTTCCTGATGAAAAGTTTGAAAAACCAACTGTATTTGTACTCGGTAATGAAGGCGAAGGACTTAGAAAAATGACAGCAAAGGCGTGTGACACAATGCTTTCAATACCAATAAATTCACAATGTGAATCTATGAATGCATCAGCTTCTGTTGCTGTCGCACTATATGATTGGAGTATTAAACACAAAAATGGTCTAAATACTTAATTATTTATAAATCAAACCCCTAGGAAAGACCTAGGGGTTTGATTATGATGATATAAAGTGTGATAATTTCTCTGTATTTTTAAGAGGAAAAATTTGTGAAAATTGGATGTTTTAATGTTGATTTTAGTGTATGTTGTTATGAATACTTATGAGGGAAAAGCAATTGCTTTTCCCTCATAAGTATGGTATAGAGAATGTACATCGTTGGGGTAATGGGTGTATACTTCTGGCAAGGGAAATACTAGTTTTTGTTTTTTGGTAAACTTTTGTGGATTCATGTACTTAAGTTGCGTGTTTATAGATTTTAGAACTAGATATCTGTCTAAAATCTGTGTGCACTTATCAATTGATCGTTGATTATTGGAGGTAATTAAATTAACTTATGAACTTTATTAAAAGAACGTTCACACCATTTTGGCAGATTGTTGCTACTGTGGCTATTTTTGCGTTATTTTTAAGTATTATATTGCAAGTAAATTTTGCACAAGCTCAAACAGATAACACTGATACAGGAAATACTAATCTAACAACAGTGGTTGCTGGTTGTACTGATGCTGATGCAACAAATTATAGCCATACTGCAAATGAGGATGATGGTTCTTGCGAATATTATGAAGATATAATCTTAGGATGTACTGATGTTAATGCAACAAATTATAATCTTGGTGCTACAGATGATGATTACTCATGTACTTATCCAGATGTGACTTTTTGTCATGTAAATGACGCAGATGGTCCAGATGGTCCGTTTGAGTTTATGACAAGAGATACACATGATATGTATTTACAAGGACATTTGAATCCACAAGTTTATGACATTATTCCATCATTTTATCATGAAGATGATAATAATAATGGACACTGGCATCCAGCTACTAACAATTGGGAGGGGCAGGAGAGTCAGAATTTTATTGATAATGAATGTTCTGAGCCAGAGCCAGAGCCAACAACCTATTATATAGATGGATATAAATGGAACGATTCTGACAATTTGGGTGTTTGGGATGGGCCAGAACTAGCAATTCCAGGTTGGACGATAGAAATTACAAATGGGGACGACGTTACCTACTCAACAACTACAGATTCTGACGGTTATTATTGGTTTGAGGTTGGTAATGGAAACTGGACAGTGAGTGAAGTACAGCGAAATGGTTGGGAACAGACATGGCCTTCTCCAAAAGATAATGGACAGTGTCAATTTTCTTTCGATAAAACCAATGATTTAAAAAGTAAACCATCGTGTAATTTCGGTAACTATGAAATACCACAAGAAGTTCCTGTTTGTGAAATTGGAGACAATCTCCTTAAAAATGGTTCATTTGAAGAACCAGAAGTAACAAATGCAAGTAAGTGGCAACTGTTCTATACTGTACCAAATTGGATTATTACAAAAGTATCTGATAATACATCAACAAATCTTGAGCTTTGGTTAAATCCATTTTATGGGGGACCATCAGATGGTGAGCAGAATGCTGAGCTTGGTGGAACTGAAGCTTCTCAGATAACACAGACTGTTATAACAATTCCAGGAGCATTGTATGAATTAAAGTTTGATTTCTCACCACGACCGAATAGGAACCTTGCAGACAACAGTATTAATGTACTTGTTGATGGTGTCTTTCTAATGAATGCCCAAGGAGATGGATCAAATATCACAGAAAACACATGGTCAACACATTCAGAAACATTCACTGCAGATACTTCTTCAACTGATATAACCCTTAAAGACATTGGAACGGATAATAGTTATGGTTCACTTGCTGATAATGCAGTACTTTGTCTAGTACAAGAACCAGATACCTATATTATAGATGGATATAAATGGAATGATGAAAATGGAGATGGAGAATGGGGAGAAGGTGAAGATGGAGTGCCAGAATGGGGTATTGTAGTTCGCCCTATGGACATAAGGCCGTTTGAGACATTATATGTACCAGCGCAAGATGCAGTAGTTTCTACTACAGGAACACTCACAGCTGGGCGTATTTATCTTGTAGAAGCCTCAGGAACATATAGGTTTGGAAATTGGGGAGAATACGGTATTGCTGATACTGAGTGGGCATATAGAAATGATGCGTGGACAGATAATCCACTTTTGCCACATGGTTGGACAAAAGGTGAGTACACTTATTCTGGTGCACCAAATGCAGTTGGTTTAGATTTACAGATTGATTCTCAGAATATTGAATGGGGTTCATTTAATGAAGATCACCTCTATAAGACAATTGTCATTGGAGATGGAACAGGATTAGATTTCTTCATTAAGGATAGTGCTTATGGAGATAATGAAGGGGGTCTAGATGTAGAAATCTATGATGTAACTGATTACGTTAATTACACTGACCCAGATGGATACTACAGTGTTGAGGTAGATGAAGGTAGTTATCAGGTGGTTGAAATAATGCAGGATGGATGGAACCAAACATATCCATCAGGTCCTAGTTATTATCACGTTAATGTACCGAATGATAATCAGGGTGGATATGACTTCGGAAACAAAGGACCAGAAGATGACAATGGAGGAGGGGATGATGACCATAATGGAGAAATTCATGGTACAAAATATGATTGGAGTTCAGAGAATCCTCTATCTGGATGGGAAATTGAACTTTGGCATGATGATGAGATAATTTCTACTATTACAACTATGATTGATAATCCTGAAACTGAAGAAAACGAGGATGGTATGTACTGGTTTGTAAATCTTGAAGAAGATGAAGATTACAAAGTGTGTGAAGTACAACAAGAAGGATGGACACAGGTCACTCCTGATGGTGATGGGTGTTATGCAATTGATGACCTTGAGGGAATTGAGACCGGAAAGGATTTTTGGAATCAAGAAGAAGAAGAAAGTAATAATAGTGGTGATGGAGGTGGTAGTAGTAGCGGTACTCGTGTAACTCCTTCTCCTACACCTGAGGTTCTTGGAGCTGCAATAAGTGCGTCTGAGCGGTGTGGAGTGTACTTGCTTGATTACATGCGTATTGGACAAGAAAATTCTCCTTATGAAGTTATGAAGTTGCAAGCTTTCTTAGTTGGTCAAGGTTACTTTAATGTATCAATAAATGGAGTATTTGATTCTGCAACCAACGAGGCTGTTCATGCACTGCAAACAAAAGCTACAGATGAAATTCTTGTACCGTGGGATGAAGAAGCGGGAATCTTTCCTTCCCAACAGTCGTCTACAGGATATGTATATAAGACAACACGATGGTATATCAATAACATCGTTTGTCCTGGTTCAGAACAATTCCCAGAAAGATTATTGTAATTGTTTGAAACATAAAGAAAAAAACTCAGTCAAGGCCGGACATTGACCATCTTGATTGATTGAGTTTCTACTAAAAAGTCACGACTACGTCGTGACTTTTTTGGTGTATTTAGGTTCTATAGATTGTGTCTATTTCAAGTATGTCTGAGTAGGAGTGGAGTGCTCTGTATTTCTCTTCATTCTTTTTTGTGATAATAAGTGTTGCTTTTTTTATTTTCTTTTCTTCTTTCGGAAGGTTCATTATAAGGACATCAGTTTCCAGTGAGTTTGTTTCAGTTTCAATCACTTCGTAATTGAGCGGGAGAAGTGGACTATACCCAGCTGAAAGTTTGAATATCCCAAGTCCAATATTTGAATTTAAACCATAAGGATTTCTATCTTTTCCGTGAGATACTATACTTTTTTTCTGATCGTATGCATATTTTGAAACCACATACTCTGTATAAAATGAAGGACTTGCAGGTAATTTTGCAGTCCGCCACGTATTTTCATACAATTTATAAGCTATAGTTAGTTTTTCATTAGTACACGAAAGTATCATTCCTCCTATTGGTTCGTCATTTTCATATAAACTAAATGAGTGGTAGGAGCGGTTTTTGTCTGATTTTGTAAGTGTTTTTGCAATATTATATATCTTGGCATTCTTTTTGGCTCCTATACCTTTTTCATAAAATGGTTTAAACCAATCCATAAAATTCTCACCGATTGGTTCTATTTTATATGTAATATTATAATCGCCGACTCTGTTAAGGGTAGAACGTATACGTGCCTTATTATTTTTACCAAAATGGTTCAAGGGGTCAGCAAGTGCGTCTTTGTTCCAGATATGGAAATTTGAGTGTCGAATCTTCATAACGGTACATAGAGTACAGATATAGATGACATATAGCAAGTACTAAAAGGAGAAGTATATAATACATTGTCAATAGTTGCTTTTTACAAGCAGTGTGTTGAAGTCACACACAAAATGATTTTTAGTGTATGATTTCTTCGTCAGATGAATCAATTCAAGAATGCGGAAACGCATTTTTTATTTTTCATTTTATGTATACAAAATGATGAAGAAAATAAAAGAAAAACAAAAGAACATCATTGTGTTTGTTGAGTTCGTTCCCAAACAAGCTGTTGATGAGGTGCGAAAATATTTTAAAGGATGCAGGATACTTGCACTGAGAGACCAAAAGACAAAACTAAAAGATAAAGGGAGAATGTTTAATGTTGATTTTGTTGAACATATTGATTTTACAAAGCCGTGGAAAATAGCTCAGACATTACTACCATATCAAGATGAGCTTATGGTTATAACTGCACGTGGTGAGGGTGGAGCTGCACGTCTTCGAGAAGTAATTCCCCATGTTCCATATTTACGCACTCCGACTTCAGATTCACTAAAGTGGGCAACCGATAAGTATGAAATGCGTAAACGCATGCGACTTTTTGATAGAAAGAATACTCCTAAATTTACAAAAATTAAGGAAAATACTGAGAAGGAGCGAAAGCGAGTAATTGCAAAGGTTGGCTTTCCTATGGTGGTAAAACCAGCAAATCTGCAAGGAAGTATGTTAGTACATATTTGTTATCATGAGGAAGAGCTTGAGAAGGCACTTCGAAATATTTTTAGGAAGCTAAACAAACAGTATGAAAAACATAATTGTATGCAACTACCAACTGTTATGGCAGAGGAATATATGGATGGTGATATGTATTCAATTGATACATATGTAAATGGGAGAGGTACTACTTATCACTGTCCGCTGGTACGTGTGAAAACTGGTAGAGAAAATGGTCATGATGATTTTTATAATTATTTACGCATTACTCCAACGATACTTAAGAAGACTACAATAGAAAAAGCACAGATTGTTGCAGAGACTGCAATCCACGCACTCGGTTTACGGAGTATAACTACACATATTGAACTCATGAAAGTTGAGGATGACTGGAAGGTTATTGAAATCGGACCTCGTGTTGGAGGACATAGACCAAGATTGTATGAATTGAGTTGTGATATTAATCACTCACTAAATGATGTTTTGGTTCGTGTTCCAAAAAAACCAGTTATTCCAAAAAAGTGTAAAGGATTTGCGGCTGCACTAAGTTGGTATGCAGATAAAGAGGGTGTAATTAAAGAAATGAAGGGTATTAAAAAAATCGAGGAACTGACTTCATTTAACAATATTACGATAAATAAAAAAATTGGTGATAGAGCTAAATTTTCAAAGAATGGCGGACGCGCTGTCTTTATTGTCTTTTTGTATAATAAAGAGCGCGCAAGACTTCTTGCAGATATTCGGCGTATTGAAAAGAGTGTAAAGATTAAAGTTCAATAGTATATAATTATTTGTTTATAAAATACCACGAGATTGCCCTCATATTAGGGTAATCTCGTGGTATTATGTGCGCATATATGTTGATACGTACAAAACATTTGTTATATTTTTTTGCAACGTTAAGTATTATACTTTTTGGAGCTTTATTTTTTTCATTGTCTGAAGACACTGAAAATATACAAAGTGTTAACGATACTAGTATTGACAATGTGTTTGTGGCTTCTGTTTCAGAATATGGCGTAACATTACAACCTAAACGAGATACAGCGAGCGCGCGTGAGTCCTTGATTGTAAGGTTGAATGGATATATTAGACAGTATGATGATGTTGAAGATGAAGTTGTTGTTGAAGTTGAAGATGAAATTACAGATAATGAAAATATTTTAGAGGAACCCATTGTTGTAGAAGAAGACACGAATTTACAAGACGATTGTAATGGTTATCTAAAAGACGGTGAGTGTATTTTTAATAATGTAGAAAACAATACCACTGGTACAATTGTCGGATATGCTCTAGATGGTTTTGGTATTTATTCAAATTTTGAAGAAGGTGTGAATGTAACAAACGAAGATTTGGACTTGTGTCAAGGGCACAAACATATGATTCTTCAGGAGGATGGTGCATTAGTTGATGTGTATCATTATCATATAACAGATATATATCCTTACACCACAGGCTGTTTTGTAGCAATCACAGTTGAAGATGTTGTAATAAGCAGTACTACGCCAATTACGATAGAAGAAATATTTCCACCAATTCTTCAAGACGATACAGGGCTTTAATTAATTGTTGTCTAATTTATTAAATTTTTAGATTATGAATAGTATTTCAGTACAAAACTTAAAGAAAAAAGTTGATGAAGGTTTAGATAATAGTATTTTAGTAGATGTTCGAGAAGAATTTGAATATAACGGTGAAGCAATACCTAAGACAGAGAATATACCTGCAGATGTACTCAACAATGAATGTTCTAGGCTAAAGAATGTAAACACCGTATATGTTTGCTGTAGAACAGGAGCAAGAAGCTCTCAAGCGTGCAGTACATTAGCGAAGGCTGGTGTAAATGTTGTTAATGTGGAAGGAGGAATAGAAGCGTGGAAAAGTGCAGGATTTGAGGTTGATTTTAAAAAAAATACACTGCCATTAGTTCGTCAGGTTATGATTGTGGCAGGAGGATTTACTCTTGTTGGAGTATTGCTTGGAGCGTTTGTAAACGTGTGGTGGTATGTTGTGCCTGGGGTCATAGGCACTGGGTTATTTTTTGCAGGTATTTCAGGATACTGTGGACTCACTAAAATATTAAAATATATGCCGTGGAATAAATAATAGGATATGTCTACACTTATTTTCGATATTGAAACTATTGGCGAAAAGTGGGATTGTCTTGATGAGATAACTAAATCTATATTAACTAGATGGATTGATAGAACTATTAAAAATGAAGATGAACGCGATATCGCACTTAAGGATTTACGAGAAGGTTTGGGCTTTTCTCCACTTACTGGTGAGGTGGTAGCCATTGGGTTGTATGATCTTGAGCGTAAGCATGGCGCTGTCTATTATCAGACAACAGAAGAAGATAGTGAATTTGAAATAGGAGAATATATTTTGAAACCAAGAAGCGAGAAAGAAATGCTTAAGGATTTTTGGGATGGAGCAAAAGAATATGATACTTTTGTAACTTTTAATGGAAGGGGATTTGATGTTCCGTTTTTAAATTTACGTTCTGCAATAAATGAAATACGTCCTACAAAAGATTTAATGGATGGAAGATATTTGTATCAGCAGAAAAAGGCTGTACATGTAGATTTGCAAGACCAAATGACATATTATGGAGCGATGCACAGAAAACCATCATTGCATCTTTTTTGTAGAGCATTTGGTATAGATAGTCCTAAAGCTGGTGGTATATCAGGAGATGATGTCGCAGAACTTTTTCAAGAGAAAAAGTTCTGCGACATAGCAAAATACAATGTTCGCGATGTAATCGCTACAACAGAGCTGTATAGAAAGTGGCTGAAAGACTTGGCACCACAGAGTTTTTTAAATACAATAGAGTCATGAAAAAATTTCCAGAGAATTTTTATTGGGGAGCTGCAACAGCGTCATATCAGGTAGAGGGCGGTATAGAGAATACGGATTGGGCAAAAGCTGGGCGTGATGGTCGTGTGCCTTTGGCAGGCAGGTCTAGCGACCATTACAATAGGTATGAAGAAGACTTTGATATTGCAAAAAGTCTCGGGCACAACGCACACCGCTTTTCTGTTGAGTGGGCACGCATAGAGCCAGAAGAAGGTGTTTTTGATGAGGAAGCCATTGAGCATTATAGGAAAGTTTTAGATTCTTTAAATAGTCGTGAATTAAAGCCATATATTACACTATGGCATTTTACTTTACCCCTTTGGTTTTCAGAGTCCGGTGGATTTGAGCGAAAAGATTCTCCAGAAATTTTTGCTAGATATTGTACTTATGTTGTTGAGAGGTTATCAGATTTGTGTAGTAATTTTTCTACAATGAATGAGCCAAATGTGTTTGGTTCAAATGGTTGGTTGCGTGGCAGTTGGCCACCGTTTAAACGTTTTTCTCTCACAGATATGGTTTCAATCACTAATTCTGGCAGAACTTTTGAATCAAAAGCCAATAATGGACTGGGTGGAGTTTTTTTATATTTTAGAGTTATGAAAAATCTGGCCAAAGCACACAATGTAGCGTTTGATTCAATAAAACAGCTATCATCAAATGTGAAAATCGGTGTTGTAAAACACGTTATTTATTTCAACGCTAATTGGAATCCAATAAATAAGATTATTGCATTTGTTGCAAATCACTATTGGACACATATATTTATGAGGAGGGTATATAAAAAATGTGATGAAATAGGTTTGAACTATTATTTTCATAAGAAATTTGGTGATAAAGAGGTCTATGAAAAAACCGATATGAACTGGGATATCTATCCTGAAGGTATATATTGGGCATTAAAGATGCTAAATAGATACAAAAAACCTATTTTTATTTCTGAAGCAGGTTTGGCAGATAAAGCTGACAAGTATAGGGCTGATTATATAAAAAGACAGGTTGAATCAACTTGGCGTGCGTTACAAGATGGTGTAGATGTCCGTGGACATATGTATTGGTCACTTTTAGATAATTATGAGTGGGCACTTGGATATGAAAAACGTTTTGGTTTGGTTGAAATCAACTATGACACACTTGAGAGAAAGATACGCCCGTCTGCCTATGTGTATAAGAAGATTTGTGAAAGCAACGGATTAGATAATTAAAATAAGTTCCCCGAGGTCTTTCCCGAGGTCAGACCTCGGGGAACTTATATATTTATCCTATATTACGGCGCTAAAAACAACGTAAAGTACGGTAGAATGGTAAGTAATGAGCTGGATTTTATTGGCAACGGGAGCTCAGTTTATACTGGCAGGAGTTGCTCTTATTGATAAATATATTGTTTCGGATGAGAAAATTCTACCGAGACCATTTGTGTATGCTTTTTATTCATGTCTTATAGCAGGATCTTGGGCTATTATCTTTCTATTAGGACTTTTACCGATTCCGTTTACTGTACCTTCATTTGCAAACGTAGCAAGACCAAGCCTTGAATTAGTGGCACTTTCAGTTTTAGCGGCGTATACATTTTTTATAGCACTTACATCTATGTTTTCTGCTTTGAAACAAGCTGATACTTCAGATGTTATACCTGTTGTGGGCGCCGTGTCAGCGATTGGTACGTTTGGTCTTGGCTATTTTTTCTTGAATACAGAATTATCCGCAAGTTTTGTGTGGGGTATAACTCTTCTAGTTACAGGTACATTTTTGGCATCACACTTTAGGTTCCCAATTAAGACTGCCATGCTTTCTGTGCATAGTGGTCTATTTTTCGCGCTATATTGGGTTTCTACTAAGGGACTATTTAATGCGTCATCAAATTTTGACGATGGATTTTTTTGGTCACGTATGGGATTTGTATTTATAGCACTATCTTTACTTTTAATTCCAAGTTATTGGCAAAAAATTACAGAGCAAACAAAATCAACAACCAAATCTGCAGGATTTCTTATTCTTGCAAATAAGCTAATGGCTGGCATTGCAACTATTCTTATTCTTAAAGCTACTTCAATGAAACAAGCAGATGTGGCTGTTATTCAGGCTCTCGGGGGGCTTCAGTTCGTGTTCTTACTTTTGTTTGGGGTCTTTTTTGGCAGATTATTGCCTAAATCTTGTGGTGAGAATGAGTCCCCAAAGGACAGTGCCCTACAGAAAGCAATTTTTGTGGCCATAATCGTTTTAGGTTTTATTATGTTGTTTAAATAATGAGTACCAAAATTAAAAAAATAATAATAATTACAACAGTAGTTATTATTATTTTAGTTGGTATTCTTTTTCTTTTAGCGAGAAAAGATGTGCCGAAAAATATTCAATATGGTATTTCATTTAATACTCCATATACAAATGAGTTAGGTTTAGATACAAAAGAAGTATTTGATGCATTTATCGATGATTTGGGGGTTCATCACTTTAGGCTCGCGGCACACTGGAATGTGGTTGAACCCACTGATAACCTTTTTGATTTTGATGAGATTGATTATCAACTTAAAAGGGTAGCAGAAGTTGGTGGTGATGTTGTTTTTGGCGTTGGAAGGCGTCTTCCAAGATGGCCTGAGTGCCATGTTCCATTGTGGGCAAAAAACATGACATGGGAAGAGCAAAAAGAAGAGATTCGTGAATATATACGTACTGTCGTTGGTAGGTATAAAAATGAGACGTCTATTACTTATTGGCAGGTGGAAAATGAGCCATATTTAAGTGTATTTGCTCGTGATTTTTGTGGAGAGCTAGACGAAAAGTTTTTAGAGGAAGAGATTGCACTTGTTAAATCACTTGACCCTACTAGACCAGTATTAATAACAGACAGTGGAAATCTTGGTACATGGAAGGGAGCATATGAACGTGGTGATGCTTTTGGTACTAGCGTATATGTATATTTTTGGAATCCAGAACTTGGACAGTTTAAAACAGTATTGCCACCATGGTTTTATAGAATTAAAGAAAATATCATAAAACTTTTTTATGGTGATAAAGAAACATTTTTGATTGAGCTTTCTGCAGAACCTTGGTTGCTTGAACCAGTAACTGATGTACCTATAGATGTACAGTATTCAAGAATGGATGTAGACAAATTTGATGAAATTATTGATTATGCTCGTGACACGCGATATGAAAAACAGTATCTGTGGGGTGGAGAATGGTGGTACTGGCTAAAGAAACAAGGATATGATTCTATGTGGGAACGTGGAAAGGAATTATTTAAAGAACAATAAAACCATGAAAGAAAAAAAACACAAAATTTTAGATACAGCAGAAAAAGTAGAAGAGGCTGTTGAGGGAACGGTGCATGCAACCGATAAATTCATTCGACCATATAGAAACAAAGTATTACATAGATTTCCTATTACTTTTACACTGTTGGTTACATCTGGTGTGACAATGACATTTTTTGGTTTTGAGCGAATTATTTCTGGTATACCATGGCTTTTTGATAGGCCCATTATTATTTTAATTATAGGTATAGCAATATTAGTACTCACTGGTACACTGTATAAGAAGTTATGATAATTAATTATGAATTTCGTTAGAGATTATGATGATTTAAATATGGTTGAAACAATGATAAGAAAAATAATCACAAGAAACGAGCTTGCGTTCGTGACCTGTCTCTAATGTGATGAAAATACTTCGATTTATTCTTCCATTTTTGTTTGTACGTAATTGGCACAATGGTTTATGGGAATTTTCTAAAGCTAGATTGTATATTTTTGGCGCGATTACTTTTCTTGTGTTATTGTCAATTTTAATTGCATATATACTGCAGTCACCTGTTGTGTATGTGAGTGATATTTAATTAATTTTTTAATATGAATGATATGAATAAAAATAATATAAATAATACAAAAACTCTGAAAATATTTTTAGCAATTGTAACGGCGATGCTTATAATAGCACTTGGTTTTGTCGGATATGTTTGGTTTAAATTACAGACTTTTAAGGTCTTTTCAGAACCAGCCATTAATGTAGAAAATGTTGAAACTAATTCGATAACAGACACACCAAACTTTGAAAATATTATAATTAAGAAAGATGACTTAACTGAAAGTCAACAGAATGCACTTGATGTAATTGGTCTTGATACAAACGCTCTTACTGTTACTTCTAAGATGATAGAGTGTGCTGAAAAGGCACTAGGAAAAGAGAGAATGGATGAAATAAATTCAGGCACAGCACCGACACCACTTGAGTCACTTACTCTACTTGGGTGTATAAAATAGTTTATAATGATGCAATTAGTTTGGTAAGTTAAAAATGGTAATAATAAAACTGATGTATGAATATAGCTGTTAAATCTCAAATATTAATTGGTGTTGCAATAAGTATTGTTTTGCTCCCGAGTCTTGTTTTTGCTGGACCTATTGTGAGAAGTGGTAAAACAGTATCAGTTGATGCAGACCAAGTTTTGGAAGGAGATTTTTATGGAGCTGGTAATACAGTTTTGCTTTCTGGAGAAGCACAATATGATGTATATGTAGCTGGTGGCTCAATAACCATAAATTCTCCTGTGGCAGAAGACCTAGTAATTGTGGGCGGAACTGTTCAGGTGCATGGTGTTGTTGAGGATGATTTGCGTGTAGCTGGCGGTGAAGTGACTATTGCAAACGATGTACGTGGTGACGTTGCTGTGTTTGGTGGGACATTAAATGTATTATCTACAGCGAGTATTGATGGAGATGTTTTGTTTTTTGGTGGAGATTTAGATATAAGTGGTGATGTCAAAGGCTCTGTTTTTGGGTTTGCTGACACAATACGTATTGATTCAAGCGTTGGTGGCGATGTTGATGTAACTGCACGTAGTCAGTTTTCACTTGGAAGTCAAGCAGAAGTTTTTGGTAGTGTACGATATAAAAGTGCTAATGATGTCGCAAGAGCTCAAGAGGCGGTTGTGATAGGAGATTTAAACAGAGAAGAATTGTCACAAGCCAGTGGTTCAAATAGGATTTCTGTCATAGCAATTTTCATGTTGTTGTTTGCTGCATTTACTATATTTTTGCTTAGAAAATCATATTTGCAGAAGGTTGTGGATATTACAAAGTTTTCATATGGTATACAAGGAATTATCGGTCTTGTTGTGTTTGTTGTTATTCCAGCCACCAGTCTTCTACTAATGGTAAGTGTTCTCGGTTTTATTCTTGGAGCGGTGTTGTTACTTTCGTATATTATATTGATTTTACTCACTTGGGTTATTGCTGGTGTCGTCCTCGGTACTCTTGTATTACAGCCACTTACAAAGACAACAAAAGTAAGTTTAATGTCAGTAATAATTGGTATTATTCTCCTTGAAATTATTGCTTTAATACCATTTATAGGACCACTTCTTGTTTTAGTGTTACTTCTCGTAACTATGGGAGGAATTGTAAAAATTGTATATAGTCGTATCCGATAGGTGTTTAAAGTTATATTTACGTTTTCAAATGTTGGAATATTAGTTGATTGCAGTAAAAATAGTAGATTATTTACCAACAATAATGACTTCTATATAATAAATATATATAGAAGTCATTTATGAGTGTGAGCGAATTAGTGAGTGTGGCGCACCTGTGTTTTGTTATAATATCTGTCAATGACAGAAAAGAAATTAAAAGAAAGAAAGGAAAGAGTGGTAAAAATGAATCGTATTTTAGTTGGCTTGTATGAAAATCCAGAAATGACACTTAATTACTCTAATGGGTGGGAGATGTTGGTGGCTGTACAACTATCTGCACAGTGTACTGATGAGCGTGTAAATAAAGTTACAAAAAAGTTGTTCAAGAAATACAAGAGTGTAGATGACTACGCGAATGCAACTCAAAAAGAAATGGAAAAAGATGTTTTCCAAACTGGATTTTATAGAAATAAGGCAAAAAATATAATAGCTGCAGCAAAAATGATGTTGAATGTATACGATAGAAATGTACCGAAAACAATGGAAGAATTACTTAAGTTGCCCGGTGTTGCACGCAAGACTGCAAATGTTGTTCTATCAAACTTATATCATATTCATGAGGGAATAGCGGTGGATACTCATGTACGAAGGTTTGCTATACGCTTTGATTTATCAGACTATAAAGACCCAGTACGAATTGAAAAGGATTTAATGGAAATAATGCAAAAGGAATATTGGTCTGGTTTCAATCATAGGTTGGTACATTATGGTAGAGATTATTGTTCTGCACGAAAACATGATTGTGAGGAACATCCACTTACTAAAATCTATCCAGAAGCGATTAGTGTCTGGCCTAGATCTAAATGATTCTTTCATTTTTACTTTTTGTTTAAATAAGAATTGACTAGAAAGCATACGTTTCGTCAAGATTTTTTGGGATTAAATTGGTGGTATAGTAGACAAAATATTGATTATGAAAATTTTTCTGGCTGTTATTGATGAGTTGTATGTCTTTGCTATTGAATCGCTTTTTAGACGAGAGAAAATAGCACAGAAATCTGTTTTAGAAGAGTCTTATACTCAAAATCAAGATTATTCTAAAACAGACATTGTAGATGATGAATTAGACGTTATTGACTTAATTCCAGAGTTTCAATCTATAGGTGATATAGCAGTAGATATTGAGAATCATTCTAGTGAAAATAATACAGTAACACCAACAGGTGATGTTGCTACGAACGTAGAGCAACATACAGCTGAGAAGAATGTTGTTATGTATATAGGTGGTAGTGACACCCCGCTTTATATAAATCCTACACGAGAATTTGATTCTGTATTAGCAAGACTTCCATATGGTGCAATGGTTATGGTTCTTGGGCATAAGGGCAGATGGACAAACGTTGCTTTTGATACTTTGAATGGATGGGTACTTAGAGATGATTTATTGGATAGGGCGGCGTATGTTTATCCTCATTTTGTTGTTGGAGAGCAAAATACTGTAGAAGACACAAATACAATACGTATTCGCGCTATGCTTGACGACACGTTTTCAGGCGCTCTTGCAGATTTAGATTTGCAACCAGCAGAGTATGTACAATATCGTTTAATGCGCAAAGGTATTACATTACCTTGGTCTGACCTTAGGCCACGTACACAAGGCACTTGGCATCAGATATTTAGAGGTGCGCAGGGAATACATAGTGGAATCGTTCCAAAGACTGGGGCTGTAATGGAATATATGCAGGACGAAGATAATGGGCAACTTGCTTTTGTAGAGGCGGTATTTCCAGACGAAACAATTGATATATCTGAGATTAATTATGGCGACGGTAGTATATATAACGAACGTACTTTAACCAAAGATGAATGGAAAGAATTAAAGCCAATTTTTATACAAGCATTTTAGTTTAGTACAATATATATCGAAAAGCGTGAAATAAAGCAACTTTTAAGTAGCACGTTCTTCTTGTTCTAGTATGACTCAGTGTTGCCAAGATGTTTTCTTAAATTGTTTCTTGGTGTAGTATACCGAGTATGGAAGAGACAATAATTAATTGCGTACGGGAGAAACGCACAGAAAAAGGAGTAACTCAGGAAGATGTTGCTACAGCTGTTGGTGTTTCTCGTCAGACAGTTATTGCTATTGAGAAAGGAAATTATGTTCCTTCTGTATTACTTGCGTTAAAGCTAAGTATATATTTTGAATTACCAGTAGAGTCTTTATTTTCATATGAATCTTAAACCCATTATTGTTGAGGTGTTAATGATTGTTGCGGTAGTGGCTTTGGCTTTTATGACACTAAATCCATACGAAATGCCTATGGGTACATTTCTTACTACACTAATAGCACTTATTGTTTTGTTTGGTTTTTTCGCGCTGTTTGTTTGGAGAGAAAAAGGTAATGACGAGCGGGAAATTATGTTGGTTCACAGGTCTGACAGAATAGCTTTTTTAGTTGGAGCTTCAGTATTACTCATTGCCATAGTGGTTGAGGGGGTTACCATGCACATGACTGACCGTTGGGTATTGGGTGCATTTAGTGTGATGATTATAGCTAAATCTATTGCCTATATATATCATCAAAATAAACACTAAGTTTTATTTTGTAGAAGCATTTTTAAATTCCAATAAGTACAGGTATAACCATAGGTGTTTTATTGGTTTTTTGCAGTAGGAATGAACTTAATACATTTGTAAGATTATCTTTTATGTAATCTAGGTCAAGAGGGTGCATTTTCTCAGTATTATTTTCAACTGTTTTCTTTACAAGCATACGTGCTTCTGAAAGAAGTTGCTGACTTTCACGTAAATACACAAATCCACGAGAAATAATATCTGGTGATTTTCGTAGTTTTCCAGTCTGTGTATTTATTGTGACAATAATTACGAACATCCCGTCTGTTGCAAGTGATTCTCTATCACGAAGTACAACTTCTTGTTTTGTTCCGACATTGAATCCGTCAACCATCATTATGTCAGATGGTACTTTTGTCTTGTGAATATTTAATTCTGTACCATTCTTTATATCTATAACCATACTATTGTCAGAGATAATTATATTTTCTTTAGGAAACCCAGACTCAATTTGAGCGTAAGCATTGCATCTAAGCATTGAATGATAACCATATGCTGGCATGAAGAAGACGGGCTTTACTTGTTCTCTAATCCATACAAGTTCTCCAGAATTTCCGTGACCGGTGGAGTGTACGTCACTTGTTCGGTAATTAATAATCTTGACTCCCTTTCGGTATAGGTTATCTTTTAGTTTTTGTACTGACAATTCATTGCCAGGAATAACAGAAGAAGAAAGCATAATTGTATCTCGTTCCGTTAATGTTAAGAATTTGTGACGTCCTGTTGCAGCACGCATTAGTACAGCAAATTCTTCACCTTGAGCTCCTGTAGTTAACATTACAATACGGTCAGAAGGGTAATCAGAGATTTCTTGAATTGGAATTATTGTTCCTTTTTTAACTTGTAGTATTTTTGCAACCTCTGCAATCTCTAGGTTTGTTTTCATGCTTCGCCCTTCTATAATTACTTTTTTACCAAGATTTTCACAGGTCTTAATTATCTCAATCATTCGTTCAAACTGTGAAGCAAACGTACCAATGATAAGTCGCCCATTAGTTTCCTGAATAATCTTTTTGATATTTGTATGTACTCTTGCTTCTGGTATTGAGAAACCACTACGTTCAGCGTTTGTAGAGTCACCAACAAGCAAAATGTTTTTGTTTTCTCCAACCCTGCCCCAAGTGTCTTTTTCTTTTTTAGAAGGAGTTTCTCCATCGTGATCAAGTTTAAGGTCTCCAGAAATAACAACATTCCCATGTTTTGTTTCAACTGATACACCCATTGAATCAGGAATTGAGTGTGTAACAGGGAATGGAGTAACATATGTATTTCCAATCTTAATTCTTTCATTAAGCGTAACAACTGTTATGTTTACTTTTTCAAGGTGAGAGAACTCTTCCTGTCGTTTTAAAATCATCAATGATGTTAAATATCTCGTGTATATAGGAGGATTACCAAGTCGTTCTATAAGAAATGGTATACCACCGATATGGTCAAGATGACCATGTGTAATAATAATTCCTCGTATTTTATTCTTGTTTTCTTCTAAATAGTGCGTGTTTGGAAGTATGTAATCAACTCCAGGAGCGCCAGCTTCTGCAGAGACAAACTGGAAACCAGCATCAAAGATAAGAATGTCATCCTTTGTTTCGACAATCGTCATATTTTTACCAACCTCTTCGACACCACCTAGAGGAATAATTCGTACTGTGTCTTCGTCAGTAAGTGGTGGAACAGATGTGGCATTGGAGTCTTTTATAGCAAATCGGTGTTGCATAGGAGCATTCATAGATTGACTTTTTCTGAGTGGACGCCGTCTACTTTTCTGTTTTCTATTTGTAGCAGATTTTGTTCTTCCTCCCGCAGGGCTCTTGTTTGTATTATTTATAGGTGATCGCCTACTTCCTTGAGTATGTCTTCTTGGTGATTGTGTAAGGTTGTTTCTAGATACGCGTATATCTGACTTTTTTCTAATATTGTGTCTAGAGTTTTTGTTTCTTGTACTTGTTTGCTCTTGTTGTTTTGTATTTTCCATAATGTTTATCTTTTTAAGTGTCGCTAATATTTAATGAATTTTCTAATTTTTAAAAAATGACCAAACTGTTTCTGTGTTTATAGTCCAATTTGTAATTGATGAAAATCTTTCGTAAGGTTCTGATAGTCCTGTAAATGTTGCGCCAGTGATTGAGTTAGGAAATATGTATAAGAGTTCTGGAGTATAGAGGAATATTGCTGGTACTTCATTTTTAATCTCTTTTGCAAATCGTAATAATGCTTCTTCCCGCTCATCGCTATTGCTGTTTGTTCTTGCTTCGCTTAATATTGAATCTGTTGTTATGTTTGCATACAGAGCCACGTTAAGACCAGGGTCATTTCTCTGTGATGAGTGCCAAAATGAATAGAAATCTAGTGAACGACCTACGTCTGTACCAAATAGTAGTGCTTCATAATCTCTTGGTCTAATCACTCCTTGTGTTAAATCTGACTGTTCAAATTGTTTTATTGTGACAGACACCCCAAGCCTCTCCCATTCAGTTTTTAAGAACTCTGCAGTTTCTTCAAACACTTTGTTATTTACTGTTGAAATACTTAATTCAAGAGATGTAATGGTGTCATCGATTTCTTTTTCCCAAATGCCAGTTTCTTCATTTATTTTCCACCCAGCATCTTTGAGTACGTTTCTAGCTTCTTCAAATATGTCTGTTTCACTTGTAGAGGTTGCTGTTTCCAAATTTATTCCAAACCCTGGAGGTATTGGTGACGTTACAGGGAGTCCGTATCCACCCAATACACTATCTATCAACTTATCTCTATCTATTGCTATATTTAATGCCTTGCGTGCCGCTTTGTCTCGCAGAGCCACAGATTTGTTTTGATTGAAGAAGACAGCAAAAGTTCTAGGAAGCGGTGTTGTAAGTATTGTGTGTGTTTCTGTATTTAGATTGATGCTTTCTAAATATGTCTCACTAATTCCGGCCATACTGTCAATTTCACCAGCATTAAAAGCTTCAATCATTTTTTTTTCATTTATATAGAAGTTTAGTGCTAATTTTTCTATTTTAGCGTTTTCTTTGTAATATTCATTATTTGGTTCAAGAATATATGATTTTGGTATACCAGAAGTGTTTCTAATTATTTTATTTATTTTATATGGTCCAGACCCAATCGGCTCACTGTTGAACTGACTGAAAGGGAATTCCTCATTAGTCGCATCTTTCCATATATGATATGGAAGTATGCCGAATGTAAGACTTTCCATGAACGGCGCATATGCTTCTGCAAGTATGAAATTTAGTTCATATTCATTAATTTGTTCAACAATTACGTCTTCGAAACTTGTGCGTAATGGACTGATTAGTGCTGGGTCTTGGATTTTTCCTACAGTAAATAACACATCTTCAGACGTAAGCGGTTTTCCGTCGTGGAAATTTACATTTTGTTTTAATATCACATTATATGTAAGACCGTCATCTGATACTGTTATTGATTCTGCAATATTTGGCACTAACACACCACCTTCTCCTAGAGACAGTAATCCGCCATATATAAGTGATGTGATGTCTTTATCGGCTCTTGTTACAGCAAGTACTGGGTTTACAAAGCGTGGCGTACCAACAATACCCTCAATTAACGTACCGCCAGTTGATGATATTTCTACTTGTGTGTCTGTGCTGATAGATATCAAAAACCAAAGTGTCGATATAGCAAGTGCTAATATTGCAGTTTTAAGTAGAAAGCTATCGCTAATTGGAAGTGATTTGAAATGCATAAATAGCTTATCAATGAGATTTGGCCGGCGCTTTGGCGACAGCGAAGTGTTTTCCATGAGAGTTTTTTGTTCTGAAATAAAAATTAAACGTGTATAAACAGTGTATAAGTACGTATAAGTTGTGTATAGACAGACTTACATGTTTCAACCCTAGTTAATCAAGGATTAAGTTCACTTGTTATAAAATAATGTTGATGAAAGCTGATGCAACAAACAAAACAGCAAGTATAATAGATAACTTGAATAAGAAGGATTCAGCTCCCCTACGTTTGTGGAACGCTGCATTATGATTATCTCCACCAAAGGCACCGCCTAGGCTCGAACCTCGTTGTTGCAATAATATTGCTGCAACCAGTAAGAGTGAGAGAATAATCTGAACGTACGGGAGTGTTGTACGGACGATTTCCATGTGTCGCTATCGTAACAGAATACGTATTTGAGTGCAAGTAGATATGTTTTTTAGTACAAATATATTTACTTTGTTCTTTTTTCGAGTATAATAGCCTTTCATTGATAATTATTAAGAGTAAAAAACAGAATGGAAAATACTTCAAATAATAAAGAAAAGACAACAATTAAGCCACTTGCTGATAGGGTGGTGGTACGTAGTCTTACAGAAGAAGAACTCGGTACAAAGTCAGCTGCTGGGATTATTATTCCTGACACAGTAAGTAAAGAAAAGCCAGAACAAGGAATTGTAATAGCTGTAGGCGAAGGTAAATATGAAAATGGATCAAGAGTGCCTATGGGTATAAATGTTGGAGACAGGGTCGTGTTTTCAAAATATGGTTTTGATGAAATAAAGATTGGGACAGAAGAATATATTATTGTAGGTGAAGCCAGTATTTTGGCAGTAATTAATTGATAATTAAAACATGGCAAAACAAATTATTTTTGATGAAGATGTAAAGAAGCTATTGAAAAAGGGCATTGATTCTGTTGCAAATGCGGTAAAAGTAACACTCGGTCCTCGTGGCAGGAATGTAATACTTGATAAAGGTTTTGGTGGTCCAACTATTACTAATGACGGTGTGACTATTGCAAAAGAAATCACACTTAGTGATAAGTTTGAAAATATGGGTGCTGAGATTATAAAAGAGGTTGCAAGTAAGACAAATGACCTTGCAGGAGATGGAACAACAACAGCAGCCGTGTTAACTCAAGCTATTGTAAATGAAGGATTGAAACAAACAACTATGGGTATCAATCCTATGGCAGTTAAGGCTGGAATTGACCATGCTTCTCAAGATGTTGTGAAGGCTCTTCATGATATGGCTAAACAGATTTCAACTACTGAGGAAATTAAACAAGTTGCAACTATTTCTGCAGAAAATGCAGAAATTGGAGTAAAGATTGCTGAAACTATTGATAAGGTAGGGAAAGACGGTGTTGTTACAGTAGAAGAATCTCAGTCATTTGGAATCGAAACTGAGCTTACTGAAGGAATGGAGTTTGATCGTGGATATGTGTCTCCATATATGATTACAAACCCTGAACGAATGGAATCAGAGTATAAAGATGCTCATATTCTAATTACAGATACAAAAATCAGCTCAGCTCAGCAGATTGTTCCACTTTTAGAAAAAATTGCACAAACAGGGAAAAAAGAACTTGTGATTATTGCTGAAGATATTGAAGGGGAAGCCCTTGCAACATTTGTTGTAAACAAGCTTCGCGGTGGATTTGCTGTTCTTGCTGTAAAGGCGCCAGGATATGGAGACAGAAAGAAAGACATACTTGAGGATATTGCTATTACAACTGGAGGTCAGGTTATATCTGAGGATGTTGGATTGAAGATTGAAGACGTTGAGGTTAGTCAGCTTGGAAAGGCTGTCCGTGTTGTTTCCACAAAAGACAATACTATTATTGTTGGTGGTGCCGGAGAAAAGACAGATATAAATAAGCGTGTTGAATCACTTCATGCTCAACTTACTAATACTGATTCAAAGTTTGACAAAGAGAAGATTGAAGAGCGTATTGCAAAGCTTAGTGGCGGTGTCGCTGTTATTCGAGTTGGTGCTGCTACCGAAACTGAAATGAAGTATTTAAAGCTTAAAATTGAAGATGCTGTGAACGCTACACGAGCTGCAATCGAAGAAGGTATTGTTCCTGGCGGTGGGACGTCCCTTGCTAAGGCTGCTGATATAGTAAATAAGAATGTAGACAAAAGCCTTGGAAGAGAAGAGCTTGTTGGTTATAGAATAGTACTTAAGGCATTAGAAGAACCTTTAAAGCAAATCGCACAAAATGCAGCCAAAGTAGATGGTGCTGTTATTGTAGACAAAGTTAAAGAAGCTGGTGGAAACGCAGGATATGACGCTATTGAAGGAGTAATAGTGGATGACATGATTAGCGCTGGAATTATAGACCCAGTTAAGGTGGAAAGAGCATGTGTTCAGCATGCAGCCTCCGCAGCTGGTATCTTACTTACAGCAGACGTTGCTGTTGCAGATGAAAAAGAAGAAACCAGTAGCATGCCGGATATGAGTGCGATGGGTGGTGGAATGCCTGGAATGGGAGGAATGATGTAAGAATTTTTTAGTAAAAAATTCTTACTATTTTTGCTCACTACTCACTCAGAAACTAAAATATATAACCCTGCCCGAGGAAGGACCTCGGGCAGGGTTATATTAATTCATCAACTTTAAAAAGAAAAACCGCCATTCGTATAGAAAGGCAATCTAGGAGTTATGCGTCTGTCCCAGCACTACTTTTATTTTTTTAAAAATAAAAGTAGTGCTGGGATGAAGTTCGCACCTTGTTTTTGAAAACAGGTTGCGGACGGATTCTCGAACAATATGTTCAATTGGTCAATTCCCTTATCTGTACTCTGGATACTTTATTAAGTTATGCATTGTAATATTAAGTGTTGTTGCTTTGAATTTAATAATCGAGTGTTATACTTATTTGGCTTAATAATTAAACAGTATTTATGTCAACCACTACCATTATAGCTATAGTCCTTGGTGTAATTGTTTTGTGGGCAATTTATGCGTACAACAATTTTGTTAAATTGATTCAGAGAACAAAAGAAGCATGGGCTGATATCGATATACAACTTAAAAGGCGATACGATCTTATTCCAAACCTTATTGAAACAGTGAAAGGATATGCCTCTCACGAAAAGGAAACATTTGATGCTGTTGTGAAAGCACGAGCTACTGCAACACAGATTCATGTAGACCCGTCAAAAATTACTCCAGAACAGATAACAGCGATGGCTGGAGCTGAATCAACACTTACACAGTCTCTAGGAAGACTATTGGCTGTAGCTGAAGCTTATCCAGACCTTAAAGCTAATCAGAATTTTTTAGAATTACAAACTGAACTTTCAGATACTGAAAATAAAATTCAAGCTGCACGACGTTTCTATAATGGTAATGTGCGCGACCTTGCAATTGGTCTTAAATCATTTCCAGCAAATGTTATTGGTAGAACATTTAATTTTAAGGAAGAAGAATATTTTGAGTTAGATGAAGCCGATGTTGCTGCAAAAGAACCAGTTAAGGTGGATTTCTAAAATGTTTAAGGGTGTGCATATACAAAATTTAAAATTTCTTATTAAAATTAGCTTAAGCATCATGCTTGGGCTAGTTTTTTATATGAGCTTGATTTCTTCTGCTAAAGCAGAAGAAATCAAGCTCTTAAATATTTCTATTGAAGTAAGTGATGACGGGACTTTTACTGTTACAGAAAAAATAGATTATGATTTCGAAGATACAGAGAAATACGGAATATCTAGATATATTCTTACAAACCATATACAGCCAGCTTCATCTTGGTATAAAAATCGGTATATAGACATCAATGTTTTGTCTGTTAATAGAGATGGTGTTTCTGAACCGTATACTTTGTCAGAAGAAAATAATCAAATATATTTGCAGATTGGTGATTCCAACAAAATCATAACTGGTGAACATATATATGAAATTAAGTATGAGGTTAATGGTGGTCTGTCATACTTTTTGAATGGAGACTCTGAAATTTATTGGAATGTAAACGGAGACAAATGGGACATATTGATTCGACGCATAGAGGTTGAGTTGTTTGATAGTGACAGTATTTTTTTAGATGGACGCTCTTGTTATAGAAGAGAAAGCGCAGAGTCAGGCTCATGTAATCCTATATTAACGAAGGAAGACAGTATATTTTTCTCAGCGAATTATATTATCCCTGGTGAGGAAATAATTTTTTCTCAATCTATTAATCAATCTAAGGTTGAGAGAGTTATTTTGGAAAGATTGAATGTCTTTTTTATATGGATTCCATCACTATTGATTTTGTTTTTTGTGATAATTGTTTTTATATATAGACATAAGACAAAATATAAAATTAATGTTCACGAGACGTAAGTAGATAGTTTGCATACAGCATTTTGTTATGTAGAATAGTAATCAACATATGGCAACCTTATATACACACCAAGGTGAAAATGTTCGGAAGACATGGTTTTTAATGACCTTTTTTCTCGTACTTGTTATTGCGATAGGTTATGGGGTGAGCTGGTATTTAGGTAGTTCTTTCATCTTGTATTTTGCCGTTGGTTTTGCTTTGCTTATGAATATTGGAAGTTATTGGTTCTCTGACAAAATAGTTCTAAAGATGACCGGAGCGAAGCCTGTTACTAGAGAAGAACACATGGAATTGTGGAATGTGGTCGAAAATCTATCTATTACCGCAGGACTTCCAATGCCGAAGGTATATATTATTAATGACCCCGCTCCCAATGCTTTTGCAACCGGACGAAATCCAGAACATGCAGTTGTTGCAGTTACTAAGGGCCTTTTAACAACACTTGAACGTAATGAACTTGAAGGTGTAGTTGCTCATGAGCTTTCACATATAGGAAACAGAGATATGCTCGTAATGACAGTTGCTGTTGTATTGGCTGGATTCATTGCAATATTGGCTGATTTTCTTATGAGAACAATGTTGTTTGGAAGAGGTAATGATAGGAATAGGTCCCCAATATTTTTAGTTATTGCTATTGCAGGAATTATTCTTGCACCTGTTGCTGCACAGTTAATTAAGATGGCGGTATCAAGAAAAAGAGAATATCTAGCTGATGCAAGTGGCGCATTACTTACACGTTATCCAGAAGGTCTTGCGTCTGCGCTTGAGAAAATTTCAGCATATGGACGACCAATGAAAAAAACATCACACGCTACTGCACATTTATTTATTTCAGATCCATATGGTAAAGAAGGGAAGCGTGGTTTTGCAAAAAAAATTGGAGGATTGTTTCAGACACATCCTCCAGCACAAGACAGAATTCGTATATTACGCAATATGGGAAATAATTCATAAATCATGAAATTCGAAAAGTCTCTTACAGACCCAAAAGAAGTAATTATTTCGTCTAAAGAAGGTGTTGATAATAATAAAAGGTCATTTTTTAAAAATTCTTTAGAGTCAATGAAAGAAGATTTTGAAGATGGATTAAAAGATGACAAAAAAGAACATACAGAAGAAAAAGAAAAAATAAATAATACTAGACGAACTGTTTTAAAAATGGGAGTAGCTGGAGGTGCTGCAATTGCTTTAGGTGCATTAGATAAAAAAATAAATATAAAATCCGATTCACTTACTACAACAGATGATTCGAATCATTCTAATTTAGAATCATTATCTAGATTTTTTGCTTCTGACAATGACAATAAAAATGTTAGTGATTTTGAAGATGTAAAAGATATCTCTGTTGAGAATGTTGCAGAAGTAGAACCAGTTTTTAATACATTAGAAAATCAATTTAAAGAATTTGATGAGATTAGAGATATACATGCTGGCATTCGTGCAGAACGTGATAGGCATTTTTATGAACTTATGAATGATGAGAATGAAATAGTTCGCATAGAAAAAGCTGTAGAATTAAGAAATAAGCTTAATCTTGATACAGAAAGGTTTGTGAAACCGTTTGTAGATAGAGGTTTTAAACCATCTGTTTTACCATTTCTTATTGTTGCTCAAGAATCAGATTTTGATAAAAATGCTAAATCTGTATCTGGTGCTCAAGGATTATTTCAATTAAGAAAAGTTGCCGCTATGGATGTTGGACACTCTCTTGATGATGCATCAGACCCATATAAAGCGAGTTTAATGGCAGCAAAATTACTTGATAATAATCGTAGATACGGAGTTAAAGATGATATTGGTTTGTTATTACATTCATATAATAGTGGATGGAGTCTTCAAGGATATACAAAAGAGACTGATAAAGATAAACAAACGCTTGATGGCTTCTATGATTGGATGGCCACTCGTCTAAATAAGAGGCGTGCATCTGGTGAAGATATTAAATCAATCTTGAAAAGTAAAGACATTGAGGTATTAAATTATGTTCCGCAAATGATAGCAAAGAAGGATGCATACGAAAAAAATGGATATATGGACAAGATTAAACGCTCCCTTGGTGAAGAAAATATTCTGTTTGGATAAGTGGCAAAAGTGAAATAAGAGTAATGTTTTATGCGGGCGGTCTCGAGTAAGAACCGTGGGTCGTTAAGCTCTGCTTGACCGATTTAGTAATATTAAGAATTCAATTTGATAGTGTCTCGAGTACTATCAAAATTTATATCTTCTTCACTTTGGATATTTTCGTAGTATGGAAGTATTAAATCACTAGAATATGATTTTCTTAATATTTCTTCAGTATTTTTTAAATCACTATTATTGTAAAATTCTTCAGCATCAGTTTTAGTACGGCTTCCTCTCATGTGTCTATCAATGGTATTTTGTTTAAAATTATCTATATCTCCTTCGATTGAAATAGAATAATCAACACATCTTCGAACCTCTCTCCATTCCTCATCATCACGTTGAAACCACAAGCCTGAAAGTAAAAGAATGGAGTTGCCGGGCTGCACCACTGACCCACCTGAATGTGGCTCATGATCTATTCTTGAATATCTAGGAAAAAGTACTTCCTCGTTATTTTTAAACGATTGTAATAATCCAACCATTGATTCAATGTTGTATGTGTCGTACCGACCTTTCACCTCTGTCAGATTATTTTTAGCCAATTTCGTTTTTGAAAAATGAAATGCATCAAGATCTAGTGCGTGACATGTAAAACCCTCTTCCTTTTGTAACAGGTCTTCAAGTATTACTGATAATACTGATTTTCCTGATCCAGATGGTCCGCTAATACTGACAACATACCTAACAACACCACTTTCTAAGTACTTATGTTTTGTATGTTCTGCAAGTTCAATAAAATATTTTTGCTGAACTTTTGTTAAGACTGAGAGATCAATTTCTTGGTCAGTGACCTTTATTTTTTCAGGTAATTTCATTTGTAAATTATAACAAAACTAACACGGAACATAGTATTTCATGCTAGCACGATGATGCGGAGAGGGAGGGATTCGAAGCTTACAGTTTCTGTTCAGGTTGTATGATATTTTCTTTCAGAAAAGTATCGACAACCTTTTCGAACCCCTCACTCTGTAAAACATAAACGCCCCAATGCTAGACGCATCAGGACGTAATGTTTTATGCGGAGAGAGAGGGATTCGAACCCTCGGTACGATTGCTCGTACACTACCTTTCCAAGGTAGCGCATTAGACCACTCTGCCATCTCTCCATTAATATTTTATCGTAGATATAGTACATCACTTTTTACTAAAGACATATTTTAGTGCATTATAATATATATGAAACATCTATATTTAATCATTGCTTCAACTTTCTTTATAGGGTTTATGACTGGTGTGTATGTATTTATTGTAATTGGCAAACCAGAAGTTCAAATTTCTGTGTTAGATAATACCAGTGCAGGCATAGAGATAATAGCTTATGAGTATGGTGGTTGTGAAATGTTGGGCTGTAGTTCGTACCGTATTTTAGAAGATGGTTCATATACTTTTATACAAAACAAACGTGATGGTAACGTAGAAAAATATACTGACAACCTTTCAGATAATCTTATAAATGAAATGATTGATTCTATAGATAAGTCTGAGTTAGAACGTGTTTATAATTCTACATTTGAAGGTCCTTGTCCCGCGGATGTTGACGGCATAGGATATCGTTTCAAAATATTGATGGACAATGAAAAATATGTATTTGATAGTTGCGAGAATGATATTATGGGGTCTAAGTTTTTAGTCAATTTGATAGATTATTTTCAAATATTTTATATAACACACGTGAAATAATATGTATAAATATACAAAAAATATTTTAGTCTTTTGTTTAATGCTCTTTTTGCCAACTGTTTTTGTGTTTGCATATGTTCCTGAACGTATTGTTCAAGAATCGTTATTGGATATTACAAATGTAAAAAATCCTGAAGAAGAACACTTTTTTTATGGTGACCTAGATTCTTTTCCTAATACATTTCAGATTACTTCAGAAGAATCATTCAATCTTTATGTGGAGATACGTGTTCCGGATATAGAGGGTGTTGTTAAAAATATATCTGGAATAATAATAAAAGAAAAAAATACTGGTGGTGTAGAAGAAGTTAGCAGATTATCTGCTTCAGATGCTACTTGGGACCCTATATATGAGTATTTTGACGGTAACAGTTATCTTTTAGGTCCTTCATTCGAGTCACGTGTACAGGCTGGTGTTTATCGTATTGAGGTTAATACTCCAGATAATTTGGAAAAATATGTGCTTGTTATTGGTAGGGCAGATAGTACAGAGAAAATAGGTTTTTTTGAAAAAATATCACGTATTGCAGATACGAAAGTGTTTTTTGGTAAATCGCAGGTTATGATTATTGAGTCTCCTCTCGTATATAAGTCACTTATCGTTCTTATTTTTACACTGATAATCATTTTTGTTATTGTGCGTAAATTAAAAAGGAGAGCGTTGTGATATAGTTGATTAAATATATTATTTTTATGTTTGAATCAATAAACGAAGTTGCAGTTTTGGTATCTACTATTTTAGCTATAGCGGTTGGGAGTATATGGTACTCTCCGTTATTGTTTGGTAAGCCATGGATGCGTGCAGTAGGTATCACTGAAGAAGATGTGGAAATATCAAAATATAAAATGCCAAAGTTGATTGCCATTTCAACCATAACAAGCTTGGTGGCCTTACTGGTTGTGTCTCAATTTATTAATATTTCTGATGAATCAACTAAATCAATCATGTATATTGCAATGCTGTTGATTACATTATTTGGTGCATTTACAGTAAGTTCAGTAATATGGGAAAAAAAGCCAATTTCATACTGGCTCATCAATCTCGGCTATATGGCCGTTGTAGTGTTTGGGGGCGTAGCTGTTATTGGTTATTGGCCTTGGTAAAGAAATATTATGTGGAGAAAATTAAAAATTCCGGCGATGCTAGTACTTTTAGTAGTACTTGCTGTTACTTATTATGCTGATAAAAAAGACGTTAATCTTCTTGATTTTTTTGACCCTGTAAACACAACTTTGCGTATTGGTAGTGTACCCATGTCTTTAGTTGGTGTTGCTGACACATATAATTCAAGACTAAAGGGGTTGTCTGGACGTAAGGGTTTGAAATCTACAGAAGGGTTGCTTTTTATATTTGACAAAAGTGATTTTCATAAGTTTTGGATGAAAGACATGCTGTTTCCAATAGATATTATTTGGGTAGATGAAGATTTTAAGGTTGTTAGTGTTACAAGAAGTGTTTTACCAGAATCATATCCTAAAATATTTGAGCCACCGAGGCCCGTACGTTATGTCATTGAAACAGATATATATTTTACAGAAGCATTTGGTATAAAAGAGGGGGACATCGTCACAATTCCTGATGAATATTTGCAACAAGACTTGTAATTTTAAATATATTATTGCATAATATTTTACTACGTTGTGTAGTTACTCAGTTATATTTTTATAATTGAGAGGAAAGTCCGGACACGCACATAATTTATTATGTAGCAGAGTAGCGGGTAACACCCGTCTAGAGAAATCTACGAGGTGCGAGCAGAGACGTCTCTAACGAAAGAAAAGAGACGTCTCCTAATATGGAACAATATCTTTTTGATTTTGTTCCTTAAGTATTAGGAGACGAGTCCTTTGGGTGACCAAAGGGGTGAAACGGCTAAATCCTTACTTGCGTGCAAGGCCGTGCCCAATCATATTTTTTATTGCGTTTACGTATTAAAAGATATGATTGGGAGTGCCGCATGAGCGTATTGGTAACAATTCGCCTAGGTAAATGACTATACTGTGATTTTTTAAATCATAGACAGAATCCGGCTTATAGATGTAGTAAACAAGCACCCTATTTAGGGTGCTTGTTTTTATGGTATTCTTTATGGAATTGTAAGTTACGAGGGGGATTAGTGGGAATTATAGTAGTAAATCAAATATATGTTTTCAAACGATAATGTTGAAAGAAAAGACGTAATTCTAGAAAAGCTTCAAAATTATACACAGAATATTCTCGTAATAGTTTTCGGTTTCTTGCCGTTGTTTTTTATACCATTTAAATCAGTACCTTTTGAGTATACAAAAATATTGTTTGTACTTACGGGTATAATTTTTGCGTTAGTTTTGTTCAGCCTTTCTGTATTAAGGTCTGGAAAAATATCATTTAATATGCCTTATGCCATATGGGGTTTGTGGTTTGTGTTTTTAGTTTCACTTATATCATCTATGTTGTCTGGCGACTTCAGAGATTCTTTTATTGGTGATTTTTTCAGTATACACTCAACAGCATTTATTGGAGTATTGGCACTTGCGTCTAGTGTATGGGTATTGGTTGGTGCAAGTAAAATTGCAGTAATGCGTATGTACATACTTATTGCAATAAGTACTATTGTTCTTGCTTTATTTCATATATTAAGACTTATATTTGGAACAGATTTTCTATCTATGGGGATTTTTAATAATGCTGTATCAACACCAGTAGGTGGATGGAATGATTTAGCATTATTTCTAGGCTTATCAATTCTACTTTCTTTGGTGGCATTAGAACAATTACCATTAACTAAATGGGGTAAATATCTGTTTTGGCTCGTTTCAGTTATGGCTTTAATAATGCTGGCTGTAATAAATTTTCTTTATATATGGTTTGTACTTGGCTTAGTTAGTCTTGTTATGCTTGTGTATACATTACGAAAGCCAACGTTGCCAGCATCACAGCAACCACTTCTTAATGAAGAAAAGAAAGTGGAAACATCTTCCTCTCTGATGCTTTCTATAGTTGTGTTTGTAATATCTATATTATTTATTGTTGGAGGTTCTGCTGTTGGTGGTTTTGTAAATAATATAACGAACATATCATATGTCGAAGTATACCCTTCGATTGGTTCGACAATAGATATTGCTGGAAATGTGTACCGTGAAAATGCTTTTCTCGGAATTGGTGCAAATAAATTTGTTGATGCTTGGAGAATGTATAAAAATGAAGCCATTAATTCAACAATATTTTGGTCTACTGATTTTAATGCAGGAAGTGGTTATATCCCAACATTTTTCATTACAACCGGTGTATTTGGTGCTGTAGCGTGGATTGTATTCTTTATAATGTTTATAACACTTGGTATAAGAATGTTTATTAAATCAAAAGGTTCTGACCGGATGTGGTATTTCATAGGTACATCATCATTTGTGACCGCTTCATACATATGGATTTTATCTATTGTTTATGTACCGGGGGCCACCATATTGATTATAGGAGCACTTTGTACAGGAGTTACATTTTTGGCTTATAACGCATTAAGTCCAGTAGATAGGAAACCGATTATATTTGGGGCTGATAGGCGTACGGGTTTTGTTCTTACACTTGGAGTTATAGCAGTGATAGTTATATCTGTTAGCACACTGTATGTTGTGGGACGTCATTTCTCTTCAGCTTATATATTCACAAATAGTGTTAATATGGCAAACAACAGGGTCCCTATAGAAGAAGTTGAAACTGAATTAGTAAAAGCGTATGACTTATCAGGGAGTGATTTGTATGTTAGACGTATTGCGGAATATCAGTTTGCACGTATTGAGGCACTGTTGTCTGTGGCTTCTCCTACAGAAGAACAACGACAGCAGTTTGACCAAGCTATTGCCAATGGAATCAATGCAGGAAATCTTGCAACGGAAGCTGATAGTTTAGAGCCAGCAAATTGGGCTGTATTAGGAAATATTTATAGTTTGTTGGTGTCGGTAAATATCGAAGGTTCATATGAAAAGGCTTTGGATGCATTAAATAATGCTCGCAATCTAGACCCCAAGAATCCAGCTAGATATCTAGAGCTTGCAAATTTGGAAGCTCGTAAAGGTAATTTTGCTGAGGCAAAAAGTTTAACTGAAGAAGCAATAAAACTTAAGCCAAATTACAGCGATGCACTTTTTTTCCTTACACAAGTTGCTATAGCGACTGGTGATGTAGAAAAGGCAATACAATCGGCTCGTGCAATTATTACATTAGAACCACAGAATCCAGCTCGTTATTATCAGCTTGGTGTACTTGAGTCTTCACAAGGAAATACAGAAAACGGCGTACTTGCATTTGAAGGAGCTGTAAGGTTAGATGCAGATTACTCAAATGCACGATATTTCTTAGCGTTGGGGTATGATGCACTTGGACGAACTGCTGATGCAAAAGTTCAGTTAGAAAAAGTACTTGAGCTTAATCCAGGGAATCAGGACGTTATGTCTTTGCTTCAAAAAATTGAAACAGAAGGATCACTTAGTATTACATCTTCACCATCAGAGCAACTTATTTCTACAGATGATATAAGTATTTCAGAAGACACTAATGATGTAGTAATTACGGACAATCCAGACACATCACTTGTTAAGCCCATAAACGTAGCTCCTTCGTCAAGTGCGAAGGTTGAAGAGTTTGATAATAGTGGACAAAAATCAGATTTTGTTCCAGTTGAGAATGAATTATAGAAATGGTTCAGGGTGTTATAAAGTCAATATATAGGGAAGTTAAAGGTTTACATGAGGCGGCTTATGTTCTCGCCGTTTTTACTTTTGGATCTCAGTTACTAGCTCTTGTGAGAGATCGTCTTTTAGCGAACCAGTTTGGTGCTGGTATTGATTTGGATCTTTATTACACAGCATTTCGTATACCTGACTTACTATATGTGTTGTTTGCATCAATGTTGTCGGTTTATGTACTCATACCATTTGTTGCAGACAGAATCGATGGTAAAGATTCTGTAAAAGCAAGATTGCTCCTTTCGCAGGTTTTTTCTGCGTTTCTTTTAATTTATATTGTACTTGCTGGTATCATTGCTGTTTTTGCACCAACGATTGTACAGGTTGTATTTCCAGGATTTATAGAGCAACAGACTGAACTGGTTTTGTTTATGCGTATATTAATGTTACAACCATTGTTTCTTGGCATATCAAGCTTACTTGGTGTAATAACACAGTTTCAACAGAGGTTTGTATTATATGCACTAAGTCCATTAATTTATAATCTAGGAATTATATTTGGATTATTATTTTTATATCCATTGTATGGTCTATCCGGTTTGGTTTGGGGCGTTGTCGTTGGTGCGATAGGACATTTATTAATACAGGTTCCATATATTTGGGGCAATGAATTATCTCCTAGAATAGTTATGAAATTTAATATTGCAGAAATTGGTGCTTTATTAAAAGTGTCTATACCACGAACACTCACTCTTTCTCTTCATCAGATTATATTTCTTGGTTTTGTAAGTTTTGCAAGCATTATGACGGTTGGCTCTGTTTCAGTTTTTCAATTTGCTTATAACCTGCAGTCAGTACCTCTTGCAATAATTGGTGTTAGTTATTCAGTAGCTGCTTTTCCATTGCTTGCAAAGCTATATTCAGAAGGGAAGATGATTTTATTTGGAAATCATATTGTAACTGCAATACGACACATTGTATTTTGGTCTTTGCCAGTTATTGCTCTCATGGTTGTGGTGCGTGCTCAGTTTGTGCGAGTTGTGTTTGGAACTGGAGCGTTTGATTGGGATGACACAAGACTTACCGCAGCAGTATTGGCTTTGTTTGTAATATCTCTTACTGCTCAAGCTATTAATCTTTTGGTTGTAAGAGCACTCTACGCAAGTGGCAATACACGACTTCCTTTTTATGTAACTGTAGTGTCTTCTCTGGGTGCGTTAGCGTTGTCGTTATTATTTTATGTTGGAATTACTACAATTCCAGAATTCCAGAATTTTATTGAGTCTACTATGAGGGTTTCCGGTGTTATAGGAACTGAAGTGTTGGTATTACCTCTTGGATATTCTTTGGCGCTTATTTTGCACACATTTGTATTGTTGTTTATGTCTCATAAACAACTATCGTTTTCACTACGTCCACTAGGTATACATCTAATCAAATCGCTTATTGTTGCTGTTGTAACTGGAGCTACCGCATATTTTGCATTAAATATTTTTGTCATGAATTTTGAAACAGAGACTCTTGTCGGAATTGCTTTACAAGGTTTGTTTGCTAGCTTGCTTGGTATTTTTGTAGCAACACTTACACATTTTCTTTTGAAGAGTCCTGAGTTATTTGAGATATACCGAGCACTACACCATCGTATTTTTAAAACTTATGTTGTCATACCTCAAGATGAAGATAATTTGTCTGTATAAAGATTTAATATCTCTAGGTATTTGAACATATTTGAGGTAAAGTAGTCATTTATTACTGAATAATTATGAGACAAATACGTAATTTCAGCATAATAGCGCACATAGACCACGGTAAAAGCACCTTGGCTGATAGAATGTTAGAAGAAACAAACACTGTTGAAGTGCGAAAAATGAAAGACCAAGTTCTTGATTCAATGGAGCTTGAGCGTGAGCGGGGAATTACTATCAAGATGCAACCTGTACGTATGGAGTATAAATATAAAGATGAAGTATATGAATTGAATCTTATTGATACACCAGGCCATATAGATTTTTCATATGAAGTTTCCAGAGCACTTAAAGCAGTAGAAGGGGTTTTACTTTTGGTAGATAGTACTCAGGGTGTTCAGGCTCAAACACTCACCACATTAGAGATGGCCAAAGAGAGTGGACTTACTATTATTCCAGTACTTACAAAAACAGATGTACATCATTCAAGGCCTGATGAGGTTGGTGAAGAATTAATCAATTTACTTGGTTGTGCAAGAGAAGACATATTGTTGGTTTCTGGTAAAACAGGCGATGGTGTTACAGAGCTACTAGATATTATTTGTGAGATTATTCCGCCACCTGTGCAGAATAATTTTGAGCAGTTTAGAGGACTTGTTTTTGATTTCCATTATTCAAATCATAGAGGAATTATTGTATATTTTCGTGTTTTTGAAGGTGTTGTGCGCAAGGGTGAATCACTTAAATTTTTGGTAGCAAACAAAACGTTTCAGGCCCTTGAAGTTGGAGTGCTTTCACCAGAAGAGAAGCCTGTAGATGAACTTTGTGAAGGTGAAATTGGCTATATTGTGACTGGTATAAAAGAGCCTAATGTTGCTTCTGTTGGAGACACTCTTGTCCACGAAAAGGGCTCTAAAGAGCTTTTGGAGGGGTATCAGGAGTCACATCCCGTAGTGTGGGCATCTATTTTTCCTGAAAGTCAGGATGATTTTACAATATTGTTGCAAGCACTAGATCGTTTAAAACTTTCTGATTCTTCTCTTTCATATGAAGAGGAATCTTCCGGTGTTTTAGGTAGAGGGTTTAGGTGCGGTTTTCTTGGTATGCTTCATCTTGAGATTGTTGTAGAGCGATTACGTCGCGAATTTAATACAGAACTAATTGTTACAACACCATCGATTGCATATGAGATTACTTATGAGAATAATGGTAAGACAGAGTTGATATACGCAGCATCTAAATTTCCAGATTATGGTGCAAAAGTGGCAATAAAAGAACCTTGGGTTTTGGCACAAATAATTGTCCCGTCAGATTATTTGGGAAATGTTATGACGTTACTTTACGATTATGAGGCGTCTGTAATTGATACAGAGGTCTTTAAAGATGGTAGAACATTACTTACTGCAGAAATGCCACTTCGAGAGTTGATGCGAGGGTTTTTTGATAAGTTAAAAAATGCTTCTAGTGGATATGGCTCACTTTCATATGAAATTGTAGAAATGAGAAATGCAAATGTTGTACGACTTGATATATATGTTGCCGAAGAGATTGTTCCAGCATTTTCTCGTGTTTTAGGAGCACAGCGTGTTGAAATTGACGCTCGTGCTATGGTTGAGAAATTGTATAAAGTTCTTCCAAGACAGCAGTTTGTTACAAAAATTCAGTCTAAGGCGTTGGGAAGATTTATAGCATCAAAAACACTTTCTGCATTAAAGAAAGATGTGACAGCAAAGCTTTATGGGGGAGACATAACACGAAAAATGAAGTTGCGTGATAAGCAAAAGAAAGGAAAGAAGAAAATGCTTGCCCGAGGAAAAGTAAATATTCCACAGGAAGTGTTTACCAAAATGATAAAAAATGATTGACTCCCTATGATATTTTGAGGTAATAAAAAATATTTACAACCTGTATAGATTTAGTACGTAGGAAGAGTAATTTAAAAAAATCTGACTAGATGTCAGATTTTTTTAAATATTTATTTGAAACGGCATTTCAGATTTCGTTTCGGTTTTTTGAGGTAGTGTTATTTTTTGTGTTTCTCCAACAGTACCCGTTTGTTCTTGTGGTTGTGTATTGTCTTCGTTTATAATTTTTTGTGTAGCAGCGTTATCTACAGTTTGTGCGATTGGCTGTGATTGACCAGTGGAGCCCAATAGGCTTCCTCCACCAGAATAAGCAAAAACCATACTGATTATTATAAGTAGTGCGAAGATTGCCCAGACATATTTTATTATTGTTTTTGTCCGTTTATGAAATAGCATGAGTTACATGTAGTTACTATGATTGCTATAATATCATAATGTTGGATTTTTGTGGATATACGGATTAATACATTATGAGCCGATGTATCCGCAACTGACACTAAACATGTATGTTCGACTTTTATGAAAAGAGAAAGATACGTAGCTTTGTATATTCAAAGTTTTCAATAGGAATACTTATAATATTTTCTATTTTGTTGTCTGGAAGTGTGTATGAGAGATTTGTCGTAGAACGTGAAATGAAAGAAAAGATGTTAGTTAAAGAAGAAGAACTAGAATTACTTAAGGAACGTGCAGAAGTGTTGAAAGAAAAAGTAGATAATTTAAAGAATGAAAGGGGGATAGAAGAAGAGCTCAGAAGTCGTTTTGATGTTGCGAAGGAAGGAGAACAAATTGTTATTATTATTGACGATAATGAAGAATCAGATATTAAGACTAAAGATTTTAGTAGTCCTCCAGGCAACGACACTACATACGAGAAAAAGAGTTTTCTGGAGATGTTTAAATTCTGGTGATTTGGTATAATATGCTGTCTAAGAATAAATAATAGTTAATATGGATGATACAACACGAGTTACAATTTATAGCACGCCAGCATGTCATTTCTGTCATGCTGCAAAGGATTTTTTTAATGAAAACAATGTTACTTTCACGGACTTTGATGTTGCTGCTGACATTGATAAGCAAAAAGAAATGATTGAGATTACAGGACAAATGGGCGTGCCTGTAATCAAAATTGGTGATGATGTTGTTGTGGGTTTTGATGAAGGAAAAGTGAAGGAATTGTTGGGAATATAGCTACTTATTTTTGATTAAAAAATAGACTGGATTCCTACAGCAATCCAGTCTATTTTTATGATAGAGTAATACGGTTTAAATATGATGATTTTACATACTAAACAAATAACCATATTTTCAGCCCTTGTAGTTCAATGGATAGAACTTCGCACTCCTAACGCGACAATCTAGGTTCGACTCCTAGTAAGGGCACCAAAACGACACATCTTCGCGCGAAAGCGACGGAGAATGGCGCGCCGAATGCGCGGAAAGGGGCAGAAAAGGGTGTCTCGTAGTGACGAAATGGGATGGCGAAAAAAAGGATAAAAACGCAAAAGCAGATTTTGTTTTTGTGGCTCGCCGTAGCGGAACGGAGGCGAAAGTGGCGCGGATGATATATCCCGCTGTTATACGGAGTTCCGCGAAGCGGAACTCCGTATAACAGCGGGATATACGACATTTTCTCTCAAAAAAGTATAGCCGTGCTACACTTTTTATATTCGGAAGCATCACATCATTCGCAGCGCATTATATGAAATTGAAAAAAGCCCCAAAATTTATATAGCCCAAGAAATTAAAGTTTATTATGACAAATCATACTGAAGGATTACATCATCATCACGTTCGAAAACGAATTCACCAGAAGCATGAACCATATCCGCATCCACACAAATGGAAACGGTTTATAGATCGTGCAATTTATGTTGTTGGCCTCTTTGGTCCGATTATGACTATACCGCAACTTTCAAAAATTTGGATTGAAAAGAATGCTTCTGGTGTCTCGGCGATTTCTTGGGCTGCTTATTTAGTTGTTGCAATCTTCTGGGTGATTTATGGCGTCGCGCACAAAGAAAAACCAATTATCGTCATTTCGAGTGTCTGGATAATTTTGGAGCTCTTAATTGTTATGGGAATATTGTTGTATGGGTGAAAGGGTTTTTTCTCAACTTCTCATATCCCTAACGTTATACGACATTTTCTCTCAAAAAAGTATAGCCATGCTACACTTTTTATATTCGGAAACATCGCATATTCTGAAACGTTATACGACATTGTCCTCCGCCCGCCAAAAGAGTTAAGTTTATAAAAAATCTAATTTTAACAATATCAATATGAAAATAGGAATAATCGGCTCTATGCAATTTACTGACAAAATGCTTGAAGTTAGGGAGAAACTTCGGGAATTGGGTCATGATGCTTTTGTTACAGATTTACATAAAGCAATGGTTGGCAAAACCGATGAAGAAATTGAAAAAATCAAGCTTCATCAAAAATATAACATGGATGCCATTCGTGAATTTTGGAATGCCATGCAAGGGGCTGACGCAGTTTTTGTTTTGAATTATGATAAAAATGGCATCAAAAATTATGTTGGTGGAAATACCCTAATGGAAATCGGTTTTGCTCACGTTCTTAATCAGAAAATCTTTATGTTAAACCCAATTCCCGAAATGCCATATTGCAAGACAGAAATTGAAGCTGTTAAGCCGATTATTCTTAATGGAGATTTTTCTAAAATTGAATGACGCGGGCTACAGACAACGCTTCGGGGACGCTGCGCTTAAAATTCTTTCAGAATTTTACCCTCGTATAACAAGGGATATACGGTTCAGCCCTCAGCTCGGGCTTCACCCAAATTTTTCTTTCGCTTCGCTCCAGAAAAACTTCGTATACCCCTAACGTTAGGCGACATATTTTTCAGTTATTAAACAATCAAAGTATGGCAACACCAATCACACACATTGCTTTAACCGAGAAAATTTTTGATAAATTTTTTAAAGATAAGGAAAGGAAAGATTTTTTTATTGGAACATTGTTTCCAGACATTAGATACTTAAAAGTAATAGATAGATATAAAACACATTATAGGGGGATATCTATTGCTGATCTAAAAAACGATGAATCTTTTTCGGCAGGAGTAAAATTTCATTCAATTCTTGATCAGGCAAGAGAAAATTTTATTGTTGAAAATGACACCTATTTATTAGGCCCTAAATCAAAATACATTACGCAGTCATTAAAAATTTTGGAGGATGAAATTTATTATCAACATATCGCAAACTGGAGCATTTATATAAACTACTTGAATGAAATTTTACAATCTGAAAAAGACTATGGGATCACCGAAAAAGATTTAGAAAAGTGGCACTCATTATTACAGCAATATTTTCAAAGTCCACCGGATGAACATACAATTATAGAATTCACTCGTGGTATAGGTTTTTCAGATGAAGCAGCTCAAGAAATTAACGAAAATATTGTTATCATGAGAGCTAATAAAAAAATCATTCAGATAATAAAAAATTTATACAAAGATTTTGATTCGCTAATAGCGTAACTGAAAAATACGCTAAGGGGGCGTTGCACTTGATTTTCTTTCGTTATCACTACAGAAAATCACCCTCGTCTAACACAGTATATGAGCAAGTCTTGCAGATTTTCACCCAAATTTACACCCCACTCTGTTTCGTGTAAACTTCTTATATACTGCGTTATACGCAATCCGTTTTTGCCCGCCCTAAGAAATACATTTATATATCTTTAATAATTTTCAATGAGTATGAATAATAAAAAATGTATTATAATTCATGGGTGCCCCTCTGATGAGGAAAAAGCAATGAATTCAGAGAAAAGAACATATGACAAACACTGGATTCCTTGGACTAAAAAAGAGTTAATCGCAAGAAATATAGAAACGGAAACTCCTCTTATGCCCTCGCCATGGCAACCTGACTATGAAAAATTCAAAGCTGAATTTGAAAAATATAATGTTGATGAAGATACAATTTTAGTTGGTCATAGTTGCGGTTGCGCATTCTTGGTTCGTTGGCTCGGCGAAACAAAAAGAAAAATTTTCAAACTAATTTTAGTAGCACCTTGGAAGATTCCTGATAAAGACGACGATTTTAGAAAAGCTTTTTATATTTACAAGATTGATGAAACTATCAAAGATGGAGTAAATAAAATCGTTATGTTTACTTCCAATGATGAAGAAAGTGAGGGAAAAGAAAGTTTGAAAATTTTTCATAATGTCCTTGGTGGTGAAATAATTAATCTTGAAAATCACGGACATTATTGTTTAGGTAATATGGGAACAGAGGAGTTTCCTGAATTATTAAAAGCGATTACTGAATAAAACGGAGCATCCATTAGTGGCGAGCGGACAAAAACGGACTCACTCACTATCGTTCGTACCACGCTGCGCTCTCCTCCTTTCAGTCGTCGGGACATATAACAAGGGATATACGGTTCGGGGCTCGGCTCGGGCTTCACACAAATTTACACTTCACTTCGTTTCGTATAAACTTCTCATATATTGATACGTTATTAGCAATTAAATTTTCACTCTTTTTATTTTTAGAAAAAAGAAACAAAAAGAGTGGGAGTCTAGGTGCTCTGCACATGTAGACTTTCACTTCGTAAAAGAATTTATTAAGAGATGGCTTTCGTTTACCATAGATTTATATTTCATTAAAAATTAATCAACTTATGCATAAAAAATTAAAGTCAAATATTTGGAAATATTTTCTAATTATATTAACAAATAGAAGAAACTATATTCCTATTCTTGCTCTTTATTTTTTATCTTTGCCAGATACTGTAGCTCAACAAATAGGTTTATACACTAGTATTGGCTGGATTGCAGGATTTCTCCTAGAGATTCCATCAGGATATATTTCAGATAAATTAGGCCATAAAAAAGCTTTAATTTTGGCCAAGTTTTCGATGTTAGCTTCAACATTATTTTTTGTATTTGGAAATTCTCTTCCTTATTTCATTTTAGGATCCTCATTTATTGCGATTGGATTTGCATTTACTTCTGGAACTTCAGGAGCCTTTTTGCACAATACCCTTTTAGGATTAAAAAGAGAAGAAAATTATGGAGACTTAGACGGAAAAATTAAAGCTAAGGTATCTTTAGTTTCCGCAGGGATGATTTTAATATTGCCCTTATTTACAAAGATTTCCTTACTTATGCCAATTCAAATTTATTTAATCTTTGATTTAATCGGAATCTTAACAGCCTTTTCGTTATATTCTCCAAAAATAGAATATACGGCAGAAGATATAGAAGGAGAAAAAATATTTTCGCAATTAAAGAGATTTAGAGGGACGGGATTTTATGTCACCTCGTTATTTTTAGGAATTATTGGGGCTTTTGTAATAGGTCTTTCAATATACAAAGAGCCTTTTGTAACTTCACTTGGATATCCAATAATCTGGATTGGCGCTATAATGGCTTTTTCAAGAATAGTCTGGTTTATTATAGGACATAATTTAAAATTCCTAAAAAGAATAAAAATTCAAAAATTATTATTTTATGAGATATTTTTATTTTCAGGATTAATTATTCTAAGCTCACAATTAAAAAATCCCTATTTTATTGGAACAATACTCGCAGTAGTAATTGGGTACTATCAGGCAAGAAATTCAATAATGCAAGAATATTATCTAAACAATTTTTCAATTAACAAAAGATACAAAGCAACAATGCTATCAATCAAAGCACAAATTGGAAAATTGTTTCAAGCAGGATTTGTATTTATTATTGGATATGTAATGGCCACCTCATTCAATTTAGGGTTTTTAATTTCTGGAATAGGGATGTTTGTGATTTTGATAGGAATTTATCCTTTTGTAAAAAACAGTTTGAAGAATTAAATTGTGAAAAATAACCTTTAACTAAAGCCACCATGTTTTCTTTTTTCCCTACAATAATTCTATGATAAAATTATTGTAGGGAAAAAAGAAAACTTCGTATGCTCCTAATGTTATGTGCAATTGAATTCTCTCCTTAAACTTTATATATCATCGTTAGTTTCTATAATATTATGAGATATTTATCTGGTGGTGAAGAAAAGAAAGCGCTTGAATATATTGCTAAAGCCACTGAGGTTGCAAAAAATGCAACTTGTGAAAGATCAAAATGCGGTTCTATAATTGTTCAATCAGATGAAATAATTGGCAGTGGCTTTAATAGTCCGCCACAAGATCTTGAAGAACAAAGAAGGTGTTCCTACTCAAAAAATTCTTATTATGAAAAAGTGACGGATAAAACTTGTTGTGTTCATGCTGAACAAAGAGCCATAATGAGTGCTTTGCGAAAAAATCCTGATAAATTGTCTGGCTCGAGGTTATATTTTATCCGTCTTGATGATAACGGAACACTTTCTAGAGCTGGAGAGCCATATTGTACTATTTGTAGTAAGATGGCTCTTGATGTTGGAATCTCTGAATTTGTCTTGTGGCATGATAAAGGAGTTTGTGTTTATGACACAAAAGAGTATAACGCGCTTTCTTTTCACCCCACCTAAATTTTTGATATAATAATAGATAAATAAGGAATATCAAAAACTTTTGATATTCTGAAACGTTAGGCGAAATATTGACCGGATTATTTTGGCAATAAAAAAGTCTGTGCGATTTTGGAAATAAGTTCTAACTTGGTACAATAAATGCAATTAAAAGTACTACATCTCTTTATATTTAGTCACTTTCTGATATAATCTTTCGCATGCCTCCTACAGAGGAATATGAAAAGATGATGCGTTTATTAGAAGAGAACGCTGGATTGATGAAGGAAAATAATCAACTATTACGCAAACTTCATCGTAATACTGTGATTGGAATGACAATCCGAGTTATTTGGTACGTCTTTCTTATTGGACTTCCTTTTGCTTTGTATTTTTATGTTCTTGAACCATATTTTAATGTGTTTGGTTCAAATTATGAAGTATTCAAGGCTGGACTTAATGAACTTCCTGGATTAAAAGGAATTGAGCAATTGCTCAATTCTATTACTGGAAAATAAGTAGAATTTATTTGCTGAGGTAGCTCAGTCGGTAGAGCATTTGTTTGAAGAACAAAGGGTCGGCGGTTCGAGACCGCCCCTCAGCACAACATACAAAAAGCCCCACTTCTGGGGCTTTTTGTATGTTGTGTTGAGGGAGTAATACACTTTCGTGTATTACGTGCGGTCTCGAAGGTCGGAGCTATGTTTTGGTTATTCCTAATACCAAAACAAGCGAGACCTGTCCCGCGGTTGTTGCGAACGAAGTGAGTTACAAACCGTCAGGACGAGACCGTAATACACTTTCGTGTATTACGTGCGGTCTCGAAAGACATAAGCATGTCGCACGGAACGAAGTGAGTACGACAGCTGAGTCGGGGTCGCAAGCACTTAGTATTTTTGAACAAAGTGAAAATACTTAGTGACTTGGACCGAGACCGGTATTTTAGGAAAAACACACCTTATATGTATTTTTTTGTATGTTTGTTGCCATAGATATACACATTTTCTTATCTTATAGAAAAGTGCCAAATATGCTTAGACATTACCGATAATCATTGACAATAGTACCTAAAATATTATATAGTCCAAAAAGATATAAACACCTTATTTTAGAGAGGAAATAAAACCATGAATATAGCAATGGTTGATGTTATGTATATTGTTTTAGTTTTTTTACTATTACTACTATACGTGTTAGTTCGTAGAAATCGTATGTTGTCTATCAGGTTTATGGACACAAAAGCAAAACTAAAGATTGTAGAAAAATTTTATTCCGAAGAGTGTACAAAACGAAAAGATGCAGAAAAACAAATTTCTGTTGATAAGCTTACCGGACTTATATCTGAGAACGTATACGAAGAAGAGTTAGAGAAAAGGAGGGCAGAATTAAAACGAGCACTGCATGATGGTGCAAAGATTGACCAAGTAATCTTTTTCTTTGATTTAAATAAGTTTGGTGCTATTAATAAAACTTTTGGTCATATTTTTGCGGATACTGCGCTTAAGACTTTTAGTCACAAATTAAGGGAAGTGTTTTGTCGCTCTAGGGATTTGCTCATTCGTAGAGGCAGTGGCGCAGACGAATTTATTGTTTTAGTTGAAATCAGGGGTGGTCCTCAAGATATATTAGAGGATATTAAAAAACTTCAGGCTAAAATTAATAAAAAATTAATATTCACTCTTATTTCAGAAGATGGTGGTGTTCCTGTTTCAATTTCTGCAAGTTATGGATATGCTTCATTTATTAATGGTTCTGTAGAACGTTCTAGCTTAAGGTCTGTATTTAGCGTTCTTGATGAGGCAGAGCAATATATGAAGAGACATAAAAGGTCTACAACTTTACAAGATTAGATTCATTTATAGCTGGTAGTTTAGAAGAACATATATAGAGTATGTAAAATAAAAAGCGTGTCACTTTTGTGACACGCTTTCTTTTTATTTATGATGACTTTTTACAGACAATCTCGCGCTTCTATTCTTATCTAATTTTGGAAGTACAATTTCTAGAAGTCCGTGTTTCTCTTTAGCTTCTGCTTCATCGATAATAACTTCTTCAGGAAGTAGAATTGTTCTTGAGAATGACCCCCAAAATAACTCTCTATGAAAATATCCATCATCCGGAGCTTCTTGTATTTCTTGCCGTTCTCCCTTTATGGTAACCATGTCTCTAGTAATTGCTATATCTAAATCTTCTGGACTTACTCCTGCAACGAGTGCACGAATAACAATAGACTCATCTGTTTGGTACATATCAACAGGAAGCTCTCCTTCAGCATCGTTATCTTCTGTATTTTTATCTATAGAAGTTTCTTTTGTATCTTCTGGGTCGCCCTCCATTATTTCATCCTCGAATCCCTCGTCTTCAATCTGTTCTTCTTCTAGTGCATCAAGATTTACTGATCCAGTAAGTCTTTCTAGAAATGATGGTTTTTTAATCATAATATTTTATGGTGACGTTTTTCAATTAATTTAACTTTTTCAAAGATTAGGAAAAGGACTATTATGCCCATCCATACAAATAAAAATACACCAAGTATGGTTTCTCCACTTGCATCTATTATAAAAAAGTTAAACAGAGCATGCAACACTATGGCTATGAACAAGCCAAGAGTCGAATATGCTATTTTAAGTATATCTTTCTTATAAAAAGAGAAGGCCATAAAGACACCAACTGTTCCTGAAGACAATACATGAAGCAGTGTTGAGCCCAAGAATCTAAAATTACTTGTTAAAATGGTACTTATCCACTCACCATTTATGAGTGGATTGAATATAAATAGGGCATTTTCAAGCGCGGCGAATCCAAGAGCTATGGTAATCATATAGATTATCACATCTATAGGCTCATCAACTGCTTTGTTCCACAACACAACTATTAAAGCTGCAGAATATTTAAGGACTTCTTCAAGCACCACCCATACAAAAATTAGATTATCGCCACTAAAACGTTCGATGGCGAATTTTTGAAGGGGGAGCACTATGGGAACCACTAACATTCCAGCTATAAATGCAGATGCAATAAGAGCTTTTGGTTCTGGCCTTGCTTTGTCTTCTCTTAACCAAAACCATAGCCAAAATAAAGCAGGGATAAGTCCGCCCAAAAAAGCTATAACAAAGTACGTTGAAGTCATTTGATATATTGTATCATCTTGAGATTTATAAAAACCTAGAAATTTTTGATTTCGAGGTTTTTATAAATTGCGTTATTTACTTGGCCATTTTGCAACTATAAGCATGTTTGGTTCGTCTTTTTTAAGTTTTTTAGGAAGTTCTTGCCATATAGCCTCTGTAATAAAAGGCATAAAGGGGTGCAATATTTTTAATGATGTTATTAAACATTCTTTAAGAATATATTGTCGAGATTGTTTTATAGCAATGTTTTCTCCATTAATTATGTTTTTGGATTCTTCTAAAATTACATCAGCCAATTCATGCCATACATAGTGATAAGCTTTTTCTCCCGCCATATATAATCTGTACTCTTCTATGTCTTTTGTTATATCTACGACAGTTTCTTTAAATTTATTTAGTATTTCCTCGTCTCGTCTTGTAAGTTTTTCTGGTTTTACCAAATTAGAATCAGAGATGCTTGTGAGTATAAATCTACTAATATTCCACAGTTTGTTTGCAAAATGCTTATATCCACGAATTTTATCTTCTGATAGCGGCACATCGTTTCCTGGCGCTGCACCAATAATAAGAGACAGACGAGTAGCGTCAGTTCCATATTTTTCAATCATTTCAAGAGGGTCTATGGTATTTCCAAGAGACTTACTCATTTTTTTATTTTTAGCATCACGCACCAATCCGTGTAAGTACACATTTTTAAACGGTACTTGTCCTAAATGGAAAGTGCTCATTAGTATCATTCGTGCAACCCAGAAGAAGAGAATGTCGTATCCAGTTTCGAGTAAGGTTGTTGGGTGATAGATTTTTAAATCACTTGTTTTTTCTGGCCATCCAAGTGTTGAGAATGTCCAAAGTCCTGAAGAAAACCAAGTGTCTAGTGTATCTGGGTCATGCTCCCAACCTTTGTCATTAGGTGGTTCTGTACCGCAGTATATTTCATCATCTTTGTACCAAACAGGTATTCTATGTCCATACCAAATCTGTCTAGATATACACCAGTCGCGTAAGTTATCTATCCAGTGGTCATATACTTTAATAAAACGGTTTGGAAAAACTGAAATACCGCCACCATCAATTGCCTTTTTCATAAGCAGTTTTAGTGTCACAGTATCACCTTCAGAAATTCCTGGAATCTCTGAAACACCCATAGTAAATTTTTTGTTTACATCTATAAACCACTGAAGTTTAGGTAGGGGTTCAATAATTCCTCCAGTTCGTTCTGCTGTTGAAATGTTTTGGTCTACATCTTCTTCTTTTTCTAAAAGACCTTCTTCTCTAAGCCATTCCACCACAGTTTCACGAGCCACACCTACTTTAAGATTGTTTAATCGACCGCCTACGGTCATTTTTGCGTATTCATTAATAACCTGATGTCTAGGAAGATTGTGTCTGTCTGCAATTTCCCAGTCAACCATACTGTGTGACGGTGTTACACCAAGCGCACCAGTCCCGAAATCTTTTTCTACACTTTCATCTGCAACAATTTTTATATGAAGTGGAACGTCACAGAATATTACATCAAATTCTTTTCCTACATAATCTTTATATCGTTTATCGTCTGGGTGTACAGCAACTGCTGTGTCACCAACTTTTGTTTCTGGTCGTGTTGTTGATATAGCGATAGGGAAGTCTTTGGCGTACTTGAATGTATACATCTTTGCTTTTCGTTCTTTATATACGATTTCATCATCTGAGATTGTTGTTTGTCCTTTGGTGTCCCAGTTTATAATTCTGTCTTTTCGGTAAATTAGTCCAGCATCATACATATTTTTAAAAGCAGTTGATACAGCTTTGTTTCGATTGTCGTCTAATGTGAACGCATAACGGCTCCAATCCAAAGAAGCCCCCATCTTTTTTGTTTGGTTTATGATTGTAGCTTTACTTTCTTCAGCAAAATTGTTTATACGATTAAGCAATTCTTCTCGTCCAAGGTCGTGACGATTTTTTCTCTCTTCCTTATATATTATTTTCTCTACTTTTGATTGTGTTGCAATTGCAGCAGAATCGGTACCGGGTATCCAGAGTGTTCTTTTGCCACTCATACGATTGTATCTAACAAGAATATCTTCTACTGCAAGCATGGCAGCATGTCCCATATGAAGTGTTCCAGTTACATTTGGAGGTGGCAGGACAATTGAAAATGGTTCAGCATCAGCTTTAGTAATACCTTTTTCTATACAAACATCAGGATTAAAATAACCTGATTTTTCCCACATATTATAAAGTTTATTCTCAGTATCTTTTGCTGAATATGGACTTAAAAAAATCTCTGGAATGTTTGGTTTTATGTATTCAGATTGCTCGTCCTTTTCATTTTTCATGATTTGTCGATTTTAGCATGTTTGTTGGGCGTATTAAAGTAAAAGACCCAAAAATAACTTTGTTGTGTTTTGACTTTTCATTAGTATAAATTACTCTTCGTTCAAAGACCTATTTCCATCAGCTTTTATTTTTTGTGAAGTCGTAGGTGATAGTGAATTGTGCACACGTGCATGTCCTGCGAGTGCAATCATAATACTGTTATCTGTTGATAGTTTAGTGTTTGGGAAATATATTTTTATTTCAGGATATTCTTTTTCAAAATATTCAGTAAATATAGAGCGTATGTATATATTTGCAGATACACCACCACCAATAATAAGTGTTTGTGTCCCGTGTTCTTCTATTGCAGAAAGGGTCTTTTTTAGTAGAACTGTAGTGACAGTGTCTTCAAAGTCTCGAGCTAAAGATTTTTTTTCATTGTCAGAAAGTTTTTTGTCATTAATTGCGTATTTAACTGCAGTTTTTAGTCCTGAGAAAGAAAAGTCATAATCTCCAGAATCTAACATTGGTTTTGGTAGTTTTGTGAATTGTGGCAAATGTTTCTTGCGCGCTTCACTCGCGAATTTACTTATTTCTGGTCCTCCCGGATATGGAAGTCCAATCATTCTAGCAACTTTGTCAAATGCTTCGCCGACTGCATCGTCTCTTGTTTGTCCAACAAGTTTGTATGTAATCCAATCTTTCATTTCTACTAATTCTGTGTGTCCTCCAGAAATAAGTAGTGCTAAGGCAGGGAATTTTATATTTGCAATAGTTTTTCCATTAAATATTGATGACAACACATGACCTTCCATATGATTGACTGCAACAACAGGTGTGTTTAATAGATATGAAAGTGCTTTAGCAAAATTAATACCAACCCAAAGTGCTGGTTCAAGACCGGGTCCACTGGTTACTGCAATTAAATCTATAGTTGGGCTTTTGTGATGTTCTGCAAATTCAATTAGTTTATCTGCAAGATAAGATTCTCGGTTTAGTATTTCGTATAGTTTTTCTTGAATTTCTCTAGGAATTTCTTCGGCACTTTCTTCAAGTTCTCCAGACCCTTCAAGTGCTTTTTGAAACATTGGAACTAATATTTTTATGTGTTCTCGTTTAGCTACGGCTGGGAATACACCACCAAACTTTCTATGTATATCTATTTGAGAAAATATAGCATTTCCAAGAATTTTGTATTTTGCATCAGGAAAATCTCCGTGAGCCTCTACAAGGCTCACGGCTGTTTCATCACAGCTTGTTTCTATACTAAGAATTTTCATACCAGAACTATACAGGTTTTAATAATTTTGTGCGTGGTATAGGATTTGAAACTTACAGTTTCAGTACAGGTTGTCTATTATTTTTCCTACGTCAAAATAATAGACAACCCCTGCAAGTCTTTATATTTGTGCATGATACAGGGCTTGAATCTGTGATTATTTTTTAATAAATAAAATGTGAGCGATACAAGACTTGAACTTGTGACCTCTACAATGTCAATGTAGCGCTCTACCAGCTGAGCTAATCGCTCACACTTTATTTATTGATGTCAACCGTAAAGTAGTATACAGAAGCTATCAAAGGTCGCAATTAAAAAGACACAACTACTAAGGTAGCTGCGTCTATGTTTTGTTATTTAAGTGTATAAAACTATTTTTATTTTGGAAGTCCAATATAGTAAGTATTGTTTTCAAATTGAATTACACCAAGCGCAATCATGTCATGATCAGACCTAGACAAGATTGCTAGTATATGTTTACCTTTAGAAGGTATTGATATCTGTCCGTCAAAATCACCTTTGTTATCGGTAAGGATGCGCCGCGCTTCCTTTATATAATAATCTGATATTTCGAATGTAGAACTCATATTTGTTATATACCTATATAAACTAAACAGTAAACACTATAACTTGTTTCTCTTCTTTTGTAAAGAGGAGACTACCTCTTCGATTTCTTCGAGTATTTTCCATTCTTTCTCTTCAAGCTCATTTAGTTTTTTAGGATTGGTAATAATAGATGTGTCAATTGCTCTACCAAAGTCAATGATTCTAGGGTGTCCAGATTGTATATCAACCATGATATTTCGTGCATAAAGATCGTTATGTATTATGTGTGAATTTTGATGCATATTTTGTATAAACTTTTCAAGATCAGAAAAAAATGAGTCATGATCAAAATTTTCCGGCATTTTTCTGCTATTGATTAAATGTTGTAGGTTATTAGCATAAAGTTTTTCCATAACAATTACATTTTTTGCTTCTGGTTTAGTGTCTAGTAAGACGCCCCAATATTCTGGTGTGCGTGTTGATCCAACATAATTTGTATTTTCCATACGTCTTAAGAATGACGCCTCATCAGAAACAGTGTTACCTAAGTCGTACATATTCTTATTGGGACTATTATGTCTATCAATCATTACTTTCATACAAAATTGCTCATTATCAAGTAAATATACTTCTCCTGCTGCACCCTTATCAATAAATTTTTCTGGAATTTCATTTGAAAGCAGTTTCTCTATATGTGAACGTAGTTTTTCTGGTTGACCTTGTTTAAGCTCAAGTGATTCAAATTTCATGTTCTTGATGGTAGCATATTTTTAATATGTAACGAAAACTGTTTGGATTGTGTGATATTAAGTAATATGTGTGGAATATTTGCATATATAGGGAACAGGACTGCAATACCAATTTTGATTGATGGTCTTCGTACTCTTGAGTATCGTGGATATGATTCTGCAGGAATCTTTGTACCGGGGCATAGTGTAGAAAACGCTGTTGGTCCAATTGATAATCTCTGGTAAAAAATATTCTCAATATAAAATAAGTACCCCAGAAAAATCAAACGATGAAATAATTTGGAGTATTGAAGAATCGAACGGTTCTTTTAATGTTCGTATGTCTGAACATGGCAGCGAGGATAAACACCAAGAAAACTAAGACGGGAAGATAATTCATTTGGAGTAAATTAATAGTTGGCTTTCTTAAGAAAATCGTTTGACTGATGTTGCACTTACTTATTGAACTTAGGGGTTAGCGAATTTGACATAACACTCAATAGTGTGACAGTATGTTATTTGCTCTAGAACTTTAAAAATTTGCGTGTGCCTTAGCAGAAAGTGTCTAAATATTAGACTTTTTCTGCTGTGGCGCACCCAATAACGGGAAGGCTACCAGCATGCTCCTATGGAGAAATAAAATGTCAAAAGATATGATGGGCTCGGTCGTCCGAGCTACTGTGGGCGTCCCGCAAGGACGCCTGGAATTGCTGGCACGAATCGCCAGCGATCTCGCAAGCGATAACACGCGAGGATATGACTGGCACGAACAGTATGCACGAGTGCGTGAGCAGGGTCTTCCGACTCCTGAATTCGAACGCAACGAGAATGGTCACATCCTGATTACGTTCGACGGTCTCGACATTACTGGGCAGCAAGAACTCGACCATCTCACTGAGGCCGGATTCCGCGCGAGCGACTGGGCGAAGTCTTGCCTGCTGTCGAAGAAGAAAGACGGATACGATAAAAATCACCGTCTGGTTTCGGGTCAACAGTACAAGATCGCGCTCATGCCCACTTGGGAGATTGAACGCGATACTGACCGTACGACTGAGAATCTGCGCAAGCGGGGTATCGAGAAGTACGGTTACGGCAAGCCGTTGGCCGGCGTTGCTCCGCGCATCCGCAAGTCCGTCACAGACGAGATGATGAAAAAAATGGGGTTTTGGTACATCGTCATTCCCCATGTTCCTATCAGGGATTCTGCTGGCCACCCGAACGTGCTCACTGCGCGCCGGAACGACGGTGGTCGGTGGTTCCACGCGCGTTGGGGCAATCCTGACGACCAGTGGAGCGACGGTGGTGCGTTCGCGTTCCTCGTTCCCGCAAGTTGAACTTGGTTTTGGATTCTATGCTCTTGCACTTGAATCCTTTGCCCTTGGCTCCGCACGAATGTGCGGAGCCAAATTTTTTTTGCTAAAATACAAGTGGTAGTAGGTGAATACGCGAGCGGTTACGGCTTCTCGCTACCGAATCCAGTTTTTATATATGCCAGAGTGTTCTTGGTCACGGCTTAGGATAGTGCGTTATATGCAGACTCAAAAATAAAGATACTTGGTGCGAGGTGCGCAAAACTTTCCAAAACGCTGAAATTGTTAAAATGCGGAGGAGAAGGGATTCGAAGCTTACAGCTTCTGTTCAGGTTATCAGTATTTTGTTTCCTTACGTCACAAAATACTAGTTAACCTTTTCGA
>VAPH01026239.1_pt1 | contig 65583 bp, 59 predicted proteins | sample 3393861 | NCBI WGS metagenome assembly VAPH01 (sample SAMN08290439, study PRJNA428436) | hydrothermal vent metagenome | isolation source: Deep-sea hydrothermal vent chimney | place: Atlantic Ocean: South-mid Altantic Ridge | reverse complement strand
CACCTTCAATATAGAATCGTACTGCGATATAGCCCAGAATCAGGCCGAACACCCCCGCCATTATGCACATTGTAATAATGGCAGTTAGCATCAGAATTTAATCAGGCCTGAAAAACCCATGAAGGCCAGTGACATCAATCCTGCCGTGATCAGGGCGATAGCGTTACCCCTGAATACCTCAGGGACATCAGCAATCGCAATTCTTTCACGCATCGCGGAAAACAGGATTAATACCATTGAAAATCCTACGGCAGCACCAAAACCATACAGGGCGGATTCGACGAAACCGTGCTTTTCCTGGACATTCAGCAGTGCCACCCCGAGAACAGCGCAATTGGCTGTGATCAGAGGCAGGAAAATTCCAAGCACCTGATACAGTAACGGGCTGGTTTTGTGGACAATCATCTCGGTGACCTGTACAACAATTGCGATGACCAGAATGAAACTGATAGTGCGAAGGTATTCAAGACCCAGCGGAGCCAGTATGTATTCATTGACCAGGTAGCTGCATATGGATGACAGGGTAAGCACAAATGTTGTCGCCAGTGACATCCCGACGGCCGTCTCCAGTTTTCGGGAAACCCCCATGAAGGGACATAGCCCCAGAAATTTCACTAAAACGAAATTATTAACCAGGACCGTGCTTACCAGTAACAGTGCGTATTCAGTCATAATTTAAAGATAAAATATCCAGCAATAAAGATAAAGGGTAATTGTTATAGCCCTTTCAATTTACAGGTAAAGAACACTGTAACAAGGCTGCATTTTCCAGTTGCGTGTATAACAGTGCGCCTCGCGTTCTACTTGACTTTCATTCCCGGTTGCGCCCCTTCATGAGGTTCAAGAATCCACAGGTCACTTCCACCCGGGCCCGCAGCCAGCACCATGCCTTCCGAGATACCAAAGCGCATTTTTCGTGGCGCCAGATTGGCAACCATCACCGTCAGTTTGCCTTGCAGTTGTTCCGGGGAATAGGCTGATTTGATGCCTGCAAAAACATTGCGTGTTTCATTGCCGATATCCAGTGTTAATTGCAACAGCTTGTCTGCGCCTTCGACATGTTTGGCGCTGATAATACGGGCAATACGTAAATCAATTTTTGCGAAGTCATCAAATTCAATTGTATCAGCAACGGGTGTATCTTCATGCTGCTGTGCCTGCGCATGCCTTGTTTGTGAGTGACCGTCTTTTTTGTTTTCCATGTTCAGTGTTTCCCGGTTTTTATCCAGCATGGACTGTATCTGTTTTTCCTCGATACGTTTTGCCAGATGCTTGTATTTTAGTATCTCGTGATCCAGTAATAATTCACTGCTGTCTCCCCATGCCAGGGGTTCAACATTCAGGAAGCCCTCTATCCGGGTTGCCATGTCCGGCAGAACAGGCTTGAGGTAGATTGTTAACAGGCGGAACAGGTTAATACCGGTTGTGCAGACCTGGTGCAGCCGCTCCTCCTGGCCATCTTCCTTTGCAATGACCCAGGGTTGAGTATCATTGACATATTCGTTGGCGACATCGGCAAGAACCATGATTTTACGCATGGCCTCGCTGAACTGGCGGTTTTCATAACAGTGAGCTATTTCTTCTGCTGCCCCCTGAATTTTTTGCAAGGCCTCAATGTCGGCCACATCAATAGAGCTGGCCAGTTTGTTATTAAACCGTTTACTGATAAACCCGGCAGTACGGCTGGCGATATTGATGTATTTGCCAACCAGATTGCTGTTGACGCGTGCAACAAAGTCCTCCAGGTTCAGGTCAATGTCCTCGACACGGTCATTCAGTTTGGCGGCAAAGTAATATCGCAGGTATTCAGGTTGCAGGAATTCCAGATAAGAACGGGCCGTTATAAAAGTGCCGCGTGACTTTGACATTTTCTGCCCGTTGACAGTCAGAAAACCATGCACACAGATCTTGTCGGGTGTCCGGTAGCCGGAAAAATGGAGCGTGGCCGGCCAGAACAGCGCATGGAAGCTGAGGATGTCTTTACCAATAAAATGATACAGCTCTGTGTCACTACCCTGTTTCCAGAAGCGGTCGAAATCCATCCCTTTTCGTGCACACAGGTTTTTAAAGCTGGCCATGTAGCCAACCGGGGCATCGAGCCAGACATAAAAATACTTGCCCGGGGCATCCGGGATTTCAAATCCGAAATAGGGTGCATCGCGCGAGATTTCCCAGTCACGTAACCCCGCCTCAAACCATTCTTCCAGTTTGTTGGCGGCCTCGGGCGGTAGCGGGCTTTCGCCGCGATTACCGGTTTTCATCCAGTTACGCAGAAAGTCGACACATTCACTCAGCTTGAAGAAAAAATGTTCAGTCTCTTTTTTAACCGGCGTGGCACCGGACACAACGGAATAGGGGTTAATCAGATCTGTGGTCGTATAGGTTGCACCGCAGACCTCGCAGCCATCGCCGTACTGTTCCAGCGCATGGCATTTGGGGCACTCACCTTTGATATACCGGTCCGGCAGGAACATTTTCCTTTCAGGGTCGTAATAATGTTTCGTCGGTCGGCTTTCGATCAAACCGGCTTTCTTGAGCTTCAGGTACATACCTGAAGACAGCTCACGGTTTTCATCGGAGTTAGTTGAATAGTAGTTATCAAAGTCGATATTGAAGTCGGTAAAATCACGCAGGTGTTCTTCATGGACACGCTCGATTAACTGTTCAGGGGTAATGCCCTCCTGTTCAGCCTTGAGCATGATGGGTGTGCCATGGGTATCATCGGCACAGACATAGTAACATTCGTGCCCCTGCATTTTCTGGAAACGCACCCAGATATCCGTCTGGATGTATTCCACCAGGTGACCAAGATGTATGCTTCCATTGGCGTATGGCAGGGCGCTGGTTACCAGTATTTTGCGTTGATTGTTACTCATTTTCCACCCAATTGCTTGAATCTGTACATAAAATCATACAAGTATACCGGATTCGCAGGCCGACGACAGCAACCATTAACAACCGGCTTTTTTGCCAAAGTCCTCGTACGGCACAAGGATAAATGATGGTCTTTATTGGTATATTATGAAATACTTCGCAGCCTGTGAAAAACGTGTATAATACCAGACCTTTTTAGTATGAAATAATATCCTTACCGGTATTATAGGAGATGTTTTATGTCAAGTGCCAATCAGACTCAAATTGAAGATGCCATGAAGGGTTATATCGACCCGCATCTGGATAAAGACCTGGTTTCAACCAAGGCCGTCAAGAATATTGCTATCGATGACGGCAAGGTCACCGTGGATATAACCCTGGGATATCCGGCCAAAGGTTTTCAGGAGAAGTTGCAGAACGAACTGAAAAAGAGAATTGAAGGTGTCGATGGTGTTGATTCAGCTACCGTCAACGTAGACTGGGATATCCAGGCGCATGTCGTGCAGAAAAGCCTGGAGGCGATAAAGGGTGTCAAGAACATCATCGCCGTGGCGTCGGGCAAGGGAGGCGTGGGCAAGTCAACCACTTCCGTTAATCTCGCCCTGGCCCTTTCAGCGGAAGGTGCCAACGTGGGCCTGCTGGACGCAGACATGTATGGTCCCAGCCAGCCACGCATGCTCGGCATCTCGGGCAAGCCGGAATCAGAGGATGGTACGACACTGGAACCGATGGTGAGTTACCACATCCAGTCCATGTCTATCGGTTATCTGATTGATGAGGATACACCGATGATCTGGCGTGGCCCGATGGTCACACAGGCACTGGAGCAGTTGTTGAAAGATACCCGCTGGGATAATCTTGACTACCTGATTATCGACCTGCCACCCGGCACCGGTGATACCCAGTTGACATTGGCGCAAAAAGTACCGGTCAGCGGAGTCGTTATTGTGACCACACCACAGGACATCGCCTTGCTGGATGCGCGCAAAGGTCTGAAAATGTTTGAGAAAGTCGAGGTTGCTGTACTGGGTATTGTCGAGAATATGAGTATCCACATCTGCAGTGAATGTGGCCATGAAGAACATATCTTTGGTAAAGACGGTGGCCAGAACATGTCGGAAGAATTCGATGTAGATTTCCTCGGCGCATTGCCACTGGATATCCGTATTCGTGAGGAAACCGATAGCGGCAAGCCGACGGTAGTTGCAGAGCCCGACTGTCGTATAGCACAGATCTACCGGGAAATTGCCCGTCGTACAGCGGCCAAATTATCTTTACAGGCGAAAAACTACAGTGCCAGGTTCCCGCAGATTGTGATAGAGAATAACTGATCCAGTCCGTAGCAAAAATGCCACAGGCGTGACATTTGTCACGCCTTTTTTATGCAGGCAGGGGCTTTCAGGATGTGAGTAGAAAAACGGCTTTTTTCACTGTAGTATTCCCATACATTGTCAGTATTATTCACTATAAGGGGCACACATGAGCATCAAGTCGGATCACTGGATACGCCGTATGGCCGAAAGAGAGGGAATGATAGAACCCTTTGAACCGGGTCAGGTCAAGGAGAACGGCGGCGGGCGTATTGTGTCTTATGGTACATCCAGTTACGGCTATGATGTGCGTTGTGCCAACGAGTTCAAGATCTTTACCAACATCAATTCCGAGATTGTCGATCCCAAACAATTTTCCGAGAACAGCTTTGTCGATTTTACCGGTGATGTTTGTATCATCCCGCCCAATTCCTTTGCACTGGCACGTACAGTAGAGTATTTCCGTATTCCCCGCAGTGTACTGACGGTCTGTCTGGGCAAGTCGACCTATGCCCGTTGCGGCATTATTGTCAATGTCACGCCGCTGGAGCCGGAATGGGAAGGGCATGTGACACTGGAGTTTTCCAATACTACACCGCTACCGGCAAAGATTTATGCCAACGAAGGTATTGCGCAGATGTTATTTTTTGAGTCGGATGAAATCTGTGGCACTTCATATAAAGACCGGGGCGGAAAGTATCAGGGCCAGGAGGGCGTGACACTGCCAAAGACATAAGGTGCCGGCACCCGGTCTTGATCAGCCTTAACGATTTCATGTCCTCACATTTGTATGTGCCTCATAAAGTTAACGGGGCAGCAGTGAATAGAAATGATTATGCATGATGCGAAGCCTGGCCCTTGAAGATATAACTCATCGGTCTGGGGCCTTTCATGTATTGACAGTCCAGTTTCTGTAATTCAAACCCGGCCTGTTTAATCAATTCAGGGATATTCCGGTTCAGGTTACAGCCACCGGCTACTTTTTTCCAGGTCGGGTTAAGCCTGTCCTGCCACCGTTGTACATTCTGTTCAGGCGCACGTCCGTGTTCACAAAAATACAGGTTGCCATCCGGCTTGAGTACACGGTGCATTTCACGCAGTGCCTTTTCAATTTCAGGGATGCTGCACAGGGTAAATGTAACCAGTACCGTATCGATTGAATGTCTTTCCATCGGAATATCTTCAGCACCATTACTGATGAGTTCAACGGGTATATCGATCCTGTCTGACGCCATTGCAGCCTTCGAGCGAAGTTGCCTGGAGGGTTCGAGTCCAAAAATTCTCTCAACCCGCTGATCCTGGTAAAAGGGCAGGTTTAACCCCGAGCCCATGCCTATTTCCAGTACACGCCCGCTTGCCATGGGCACCAGTGATTGACGTTTTTCATTAAACTGTTTTCCTGAGCATACCAGGTGTATCAGGCGGGGGAGAATATGGTCATCGTAAATAGACATATGGTTTATTCCTCCTCATTGCCCCGGGTATCGCTATATGATTTACCATTGGTGATGGGTCCGCTAACGTTGCTTAACAGCATATAGAAGGTGGCACCATCTTTTTCTATGTGCTGTATCTTGACCGGAAGAAAATGCAATTCGGGTGCTGCCCACATGATCGTGGACCGTTTACTGTTTTTACGGGTACGCCTGAATTTGATGGCATTGAATTCACCTGATGGCGTTTTGACCTTTTCATTACCCAGTATTTCGAAGTTGTATCGTTTGAGTTTTCCTTTGTTAATGATGTTGTATATCAGTACCCGTTTCCCTTGCTGGAGGTCATTCATTAATCTCAGTTGCAAGGAAAAATTCTCGATTGTGTCTGCCGGTATGGCCAACCTGGATTGAGTGCCGCTGATATTTGATTCTGCGGTGCCGGTTTTCCAGTTAAAATGAATTGTCCGGTTACGGTTTTTTCCGCCACCCTTGTGGTTGTACTGATAATCAACCGGTTTGATCAAACCGTCAATTATTCTAAGGACACTTTTTTCCGTGATTTTGTCACTTCTGAAAATCGAAACAATCCCCCGGGTTTTTGTCTGACTTAGGTAGAGCCACGAGCCATCTTTTTGTTTTTTCAACGAGATATCCGCCTGGGCGGCATCAAGACCAAATTTATTAAGTGTGTATTCTGCCTTGAATTCGGGGGGGAAGGCGGCGTATGTACAGGGGGCGGTGAGCAGTGTCAGCAAAACAAGTAGCGGTATATTTTTCATGTTGGTGATTGTTGTTTTGTTGACATTATCCGGGGTTGATTAAGCGGTTTTCCATTAAACAGCACCTGTCCATTATCCAGTTTCAGTTTTTCTTCTGCGATCCATTGTATGGCCTGACAGTACAGTGGATGCTCCCTTTCAAGTACCCTGGCAGCCAGGCTGTCAGTCGTGTCATTTTCCAGGACATCAACTTCTACTTGTGAGACAACCGGGCCGCCATCAAGTTCATTGGTGACAAAATGAATACTGGCCCCGTGTTTTTTTTCACCATTTTCCAGCACGCGCCGGTGAGTTTCCAGTCCGGGATATTTGGGTAACAGCGACGGGTGGATATTCAGCATGTGCCCATGATAGTGGCTGACAAATCCCGGGGTCAGGATTCGCATAAACCCGGCCAGCACAATCAGCCCGGGTTGGTAGGGGTCTATTGTTTCCTGTAATGCCTGGTCAAATTCCTCGCGGCTTGAAAATTTCGTATGGTCCACAGTGATCGTATCCAGGCCTGCCTGTCTGGCCTTTTCCAGCGCGGCAGCCCTGGGCCGATTGCTGATAACGGCCTGGATGTCTATGTCCAGCCGGCCATCCTGCATGGCATCAATAATGGACTGCAGGTTACTGCCTCTGCCGGAAACAAGAACGACGACGGGGAGGTTTTTCTGGCTCATTTTCTGTGGATTAACTGATCCGGACCCGCCGGGTGCCGTTACCCCCCGCTTCGATCTGGCCAATGATCCAGGCCTGTTCTCCTTGTTGTTCAAGAATAGTCAGGGTCTTTTCAACATCGGATGGATCGACGCAGAGGACCATGCCGATGCCACAATTAAAGGTAACAAACATGTCCTCGTCCCTGATATTGCCTTTCTGCTGTAGCCAGTCAAAGACAGCAGGTCTTGTCCATGAGCTTCGATCAATACTGGCAATGGTATTTTCAGGCATGACACGCGGCAGGTTTTCTGTCAGACCACCTCCCGTTATATGGGCCAGCGCATGCACATTGATTTTATCAAACAGCTCAAGCAACGGTTTGACATAGATGCGGGTCGGTTCGAGCAGGGTTTCACCCAGGGTTCGGCCGTCGAACGGCTCATCGAGCCTTGCAGCTGAATGTTCCAGTACCTTTCTGACCAGCGAATAGCCATTGGAGTGGGGGCCTGACGAGGCCAGGCCAATCAGTACATCGCCGGGGCTGACATCCGAGCCATCAATGATTTTTGATTTTTCCACAATGCCGACACAAAACCCGGCCAGATCATAGTCACCTTTTGAATACATGCCCGGCATCTCGGCAGTCTCACCGCCGGTCAGGGCGGCGCCGGACAGCTCACAACCACGGCCAATGCCCTTCATCACATCGGCCGCCTCATTGACATTGAGTTTGCCAGTGGCATAGTAATCCAGGAAGAAAAGCGGTTCGGCCCCGCCGACGATCAGGTCATTGACACACATGGCGACCAGGTCGATACCGATGGTGTCGTGGCGGTTCATGAGCATGGCCAGTTTGAGCTTGGTTCCGACTCCATCCGTGCCCGATACCAACACGGGTTGTTTGTAGCGGTCCAGCGGAAGCTCGAACAGGGCACCAAACCCGCCCAGTCCGGTCAGTACCCCGGGCCTGAAGGTTTGTTTTGCAATGGGTTTGATGCGTTCAACCAGCTCATTGCCGGCGTCGATATCCACGCCGGCATCACGGTAGTTGAGCGAGGTTTGTGATTCACAATTACCTGAATCCTGGGTCACAATGGACATCTCCTGTAATATAATCTGATAGCATGTGTACTTGGCATCATGATATTTTACACTGTCGGGGTCATTATTGGCCATGTTTGCCGGATTTATTGCCATAAAGCTTGAATATTCAAGTCTGAAACAGAATCTATGAATACAATAATCAACAACATGATTACGGGGCTGGCCGCACTTTTTATGCTGGCCGCCATGTCTCAATCAGTGACCCATGCGGCCGTGCAGGTTGAAGGGCTGTATGAAATAGAAATTCCGGTTGCCAGCCAGGGGCGGTCTGAACGCAAAAGGGCACTACGCAGGGGTCTGGCCGATATCTTTACCCGGCTGACCGGCTCGCAGGGGCTGGAGCAGTTTGGTCAGATGCTGAATGTTCTGGACAGGGCCGCCCGCTATGTAGAGCAATATCGCTACCACAAGAGGGCTGTTACCGGCACCGGGGGGCCCGGCCAGAAGCCCGAATGGATGCTCTGGGTACGGTTTAACCGCAAGGCCATTCAGAAATTACTTCAGGATCAGGAGTTGCCACTGTGGGGAAGCACCCGACCGGAAACCCTTGTCTGGCTGGCCGTTGAGGACAAGGGCGAGCGTTACATACTGGGTAACGACACGGATAACCCGTATTATCATTCGATCGTAACACAGGCAAACCGCCGTGCCGTACCCATACTTTTCCCGCTGATGGACCTGGAAGACCAGCAAAAGGTAGGGGTCGCCGATGTCTGGGGTGAATTCACCGAGCCGGTCAGGGATGCCTCGATTCGGTATGCGACGGAAAATGTATTGATCGGTAAAATTTTCCCGGTTCAGGATGGCAGGTGGGAATCAAGCTGGGCACTGATTTCCAGTGCGGGAGAGCAGTACTGGTCCGGTCAGGGTGAAGAGATTGGACAGGCGATCGCCGCCGGTTTTGACGGGCTGGCCGATATCATGATATCCCGCTACGCCTTGAAAGGGAGCCGGCAGACAGCCAGTTACAAGCTGAAAATTACCCATATCGATTCCCTGCAGGATTATGCAAAGACAAACAGATACCTGACCAGCGTATCCCGGATTACAAGGTTCCAGCCCGACACAATTTCCCAGGGCTATGTCCTTTATTCTATTGATCTGCGCGGCACAGTCGATGCGCTGAGACAGGTCTTTGCACTGGAACAAATACTGGTGCCAGACGGGACTCACCTGTTAACAAGTGAGGATGAAAAGAAACCATTGGCCACGCCTGTCATCAAAGACCAGGTGGTTCCCGTAACACCTGCCGGGATTCCCGGGTACCGATTGAAATCGTGAAAAAAAATGACATACCCAACCTGATCAGCTTTATAAGGGTGTTACTCATCATGCCCGTTGTCTGGACAATGTTACAACACCGTTATGATGTTGCATTGGCCCTTTTTGTTGTCGCCGGGCTGTCGGATGCACTGGATGGGTACCTTGCCAGAAAATATCACTGGGGAAGTCACCTGGGTGGCTGGCTGGATCCACTGGCCGACAAGGCCATGCAGGTGTCCGCCTATATCACATTGACCTGGCTGGGCTGGATTCCGTTGTGGTTGCTGGCGGCAGTTATTATTCGTGACCTGTTGATTGTGTGTGGTGGCGTGTACTATTACTACAGGGTTGAACGCGCCAATGCGGCACCCATGTTGATCGGCAAGATCAATACATTAGTGCAGATACTGTTGGTGATCGTTATCCTGATGCACCAGGGCCTGTTTGCATTTCCGCCTGGAGTTATTGATATGTTGTTCTTTATCGTGCTGGCGACAACCGTTTTGAGTGGCCTTGATTATGTGCTGACATGGGGGCGAAAGGCGGTACGTATCAAAAGGGTACAGGAATGACAGATTCACAGAAATGGTTATGGTTTGCGGGGATTGCGGCAACAGGCTGGCTGGTCTATCTGCTGGCACCGGTCCTGTCCCCGTTCATGGTGGCGGCACTTCTTGCCTATCTGGGTGACCCGGTTGTTGACCGGCTGGAAAGGGGCCGGTTTTCACGGAACTGGGCGGTTATCGTGGTATTTACCCTGATCTTTTTATTACTGGTGCTGGTTCTGTTGTTACTGATACCACAGATAGAAAAACAGCTTGTTTATCTTATACAGAAACTCCCCGGGTACATCGATGCCATTCAGCAAAAGGTAATACCGTGGGTGGCCAACCGGCTGGGAATAGCCGATTTCCAGGTCGATACGGGCGCACCCAAGCAATGGTTTGCCCAGCATTGGCAGCAGGCCGGCAGTGTCGCCCAGATCGTTCTCGGCTCGATATCAAGTTCCGGACTGGCCTTCATGGGCTGGCTGGGTTCGCTGGTGCTGGTGCCGGTTGTCACATTCTATTTATTACGTGACTGGGATGTGATGGTTGCACGCATTCGTGGAATGATACCGCGCAGCATGGAAAAGGATGTTACCAAACTGGCAAGCGAGTCAGACGAGGTGTTGGGCGCCTTTATCCGCGGCCAGTTACTGGTCATGCTGGCGCTCACAATTATATACAGCGTGGGTCTGAGTCTGGTGGGTCTCAAGCTGGCATTATTGATCGGGTTGCTGGCGGGCCTGGTCAGTTTTGTTCCCTACCTGGGTTTTATCATAGGCGTTCTGGCTGCCGGCATTGCCATTTTGTTGCAGACACAGCAAGTCCTCGATCTGGTTTATGTGCTGATTGTATTCGGTATTGGCCAGATACTGGAAAGCGTGGTGCTGACACCGACCCTGGTGGGTGATCGCATTGGATTGCATCCGGTCGCCGTGATTTTTGCCGTTATGGCCGGGGGGCAGTTGTTTGGTTTTATCGGTATACTGCTGGCGCTGCCGGTTGCAGCCGTGCTGGCCGTTTTCCTGCGTCATATCCACGAGGGTTATGTGAACAGCCAGGTTTATGATAAATCCAATCGCTAGAAAATAATCCCGGAATATAAATAATGCAACTGCCACTGGCCATACAGTTAAATGAACATGTCAGTTTTGATAATTTTGTTTATCCCGATGAACCCTTTCTGCTCGATAGCCTGAAACGATTTGCAACCGGGCAAGGTGAGCAGGTTATCTATATCTGGGGTGTGACTGCAAGCGGAAAGTCACACCTGTTGCAGGCCGTATGCCAGTTGGCTGCACGGCATCATGAGTCGGTTACCTACTTGCCCCTGTCAGAATTAACCCGCTATTCGCCCGATGCCCTCGAAGGGATGGATGGTTTCGCGATTATCTGCATCGATGATCTCCAGTTGGTAAGGGACCAGGACGACTGGCAGCAGGCCATTTTCAGTTTATTTAATCATGTGAAAGACAAGGGAGGCAGCATGCTTTTTTCTGCATCAGCCAGCCCGAAGGAACTGGGGTTGTCATTGAATGACCTGATATCGCGGCTTGAATCGGGGCCGGTATTTAACCTGAAAACTATCAATGACGAACAGAAAGTCGAGGCCATAAAACTGCGCGCACAACAGCGGGGTCTGGAACTGGACACGGATACGGCCAGATACATGTTAAACCGGTTCCCGCGTAATCTGGATGCCCTGTTTGAGATGCTGGATAAACTGGACACCGAATCTCTGATAAAACAAAGACGAATTACCATACCGTTTATCCGTGAAGTTTTTAATAATGAAATATAACAATGAAAAAATATTATTTTACCCGGCAACATAATAACCATTCTTCTCGGACATAGTCCGATCCTGTGTTTATTTTTAACTGTATAAGATCCAGTTTTGATAACCATTGTTAAAAGCAGATATAAAACAATTATTTTTATTAAGTAAATTTACCGGTAGCCGTCAACAATCAGGTTATTGACATTTGTTTCTCCATGACAACGCTATGTGCATCTGAAAGCACGGTAATAAATCCAGTGGTATTTTCCAGTGCAGGTATCCAGAAAGTGGCCAATGCATATGATGATTATTGTGTGGATGTATCAGTAATCAAAATAAATACAGGCAGTGGTTTTGCAGTTAACTTGAAACATGCAGGGGTTTTGAACATGAAGATAAACAGGCCGGTCACAGGCAGGGAAATTGATTACAGTGATGGGATTGAAATCACGTCCATTACCGATATGAAAGGCATTATAACTTCAGCCAATCATGATTTTATTCATTTGAGTGGTTACAGCTGGGAAGAACTGGAGGGCAAGAACCACAATATTATTCGCCATCCGGATATGCCACCCGAGGCCTTTAATATGTTATGGGATAACCTGAAGGCAGGCAAGCCCTGGATGGGCCTGGTGAAAAACCGTAGCAAGAATGGCGACCACTACTGGGTCAATGCCTATGCCAGCCCGCGTTATGAAGGTGGCAATGTTACCAGTTACCAGTCTGTGCGGGTAAAACCCAGGGCCGAATGGGTGAAACGTGCAGACAAATTATATGCAAAAATCATGGCCGGCAAGTCGGATGATGACAAGCGCCGTTCAAAAATGGACAAGGTTACGCTGAGCCGTTTCCCGTTCTCCTTTACCACTAAAATGATGGCCCTGTTTGCAGGAATACTGGCTGTAACACTGGGCAGTCTTGCGGTTGGCGGTCAACTTTCCCTGGTGGGGGCAGGTATTGCAATGGTGGTTGGTGGAGTGGTCGGCAGTTTGCTGGTTTATTCTGCCTTGGCACATTTGCGCCACTTGTCGGCAGAATGTCACAAGATGGCCGATGACCCCCTGGCACAGTTTATCTACACAGGCAGGACAGACGAGTTAGGGCAGATTGAGTATGCGCTGACCTATAATATTGAAAGACAGCGTACTGCGATTGTACGTGTCAAGGAATCCGCCGAGGTGCTTGAAAAAACATCGACAGAAATAGCAAATGGCAATATGGATCTGTCGCAGCGTACCGAAGAGCAGGCCTCCAGCCTGCAAGAGACCGCGGCCAGCATGGAAGAAATGGCATCCACGGTGAAACAGAGCGCCGCAAATGCACACCAGGCCGACGAATTGGCGCAAACAACCTTTAAACATGCCGAGGAAAGCGGGGCGGTGGTCACCAGGGCCATCGATGCCATGGGAGAGATCAACACCAGCAGCAAAAAGATTGCTGCAATTATCGGTGTTATCGATGAAATTGCCTTTCAGACCAACCTGCTGGCACTCAATGCAGCGGTCGAGGCCGCGCGTGCCGGTGAACAGGGTCGTGGTTTTGCCGTGGTGGCAGCCGAGGTGCGTAACCTGGCGGGACGCAGTGCCGAATCGGCCAAGGAAATTGCAGGTCTGATTAATGAGAGTGTGGCCAATGTTGAACGTGGCGCTGCCCTGGTGGGAAAGTCGGGTGAGTCGCTCGATGACATCGTTAACGGCGTGCAAAAAGTGACCGGTATCGTATCGGCAATGGCAAACTCCAGTCAGGAGCTTGCGACAGGTATTGAGCAGGTCAATAAATCGGTTATGCAGATAGATGAATTGACACAGCAGAATGCGGCAATGGTTGAAGAGGCGGCCTCTGCAAGCGGGCTGATGGCAGAAAAGGTCAAGCTGCTTTCCGGTCTGGGTGAGCAGTTCAAGAGGGAAGAGGGCTAGAAACCAGGATTATTGCAGAGAATGAGACAGGGATGAGATCGAAATAAAATATTGAGATAAATTGAGCGAGGTCTCTGGTAAACCCGGGGTGCATCACTGTATTATTATCAGTGATGCACTTTTTTGTTATGAATGATAAATTATCCGGTTTATGCCCCTGAAAAAACACCTGCTCTACCCGCTCCTGTTGTTGCTGCTGATCATCGTGGTGGAATACACCGGCCTTGATGTCTGGCTGGAATCATTTTTCTATAATGCGGAATTAAGGCAATGGCCCTGGAAGGATCACTGGTTGACCAGTGAAATCCTTCATACCGGCGCACGTCGGGTTGTAGTCGGAATTGTCTTGCTGGTTATTTTTTTAATTATCCTGTCCTGTTTTATTGAAAAACTGAAACCCTATCGAAAGGCCGCGGCCTATTTTTGTATTGCAAGCCTGTCCGGGCCTCTCCTTGTGGGCATCGGAAAAAACCTGATCCATATCTACTCACCCTGGGACCTGATAATGTTTGGCGGCAGCAAGGCCTATATCCGTATTCTTGATACCGTGCCGGCGGGGGCAACCGTGGGTCATGCCTTCCCGGCCGGGCACGCATCGGCGGGATTTGCATTCATCAGTCTTTATTTTCTGTTGAGGGAATACCGGCCAAAATACCGGTTTTATGGCCTGGCCTTTGGGTTGCTGCTGGGGCTGCTTTTTGGTCTTACCCAGCAGAGCCGTGGGGCACATTTTTTAAGTCATGATCTGATGTCACTGCTAATCAACTGGTATGCTGTTTTAATGGTTTACTATCTGATGTATGTCAGGCAAAAGTAAAACGGATTACTTGCATTTATCGATGGTGAGCCTTTTTTTATAACAATCCCGTGGACAGGGCAGGAATGACAATATCCTGTTTATTCACCCCTGATCCTTTCTGGGCGAGGGGTGCCAAGATGTCATCAGGCATCATCCTATAATGCAGTAAGGGTTCCAATCATCCACTCATAAAAAAGGGTAAAAATAATTACCATACCTGGACTATTGCAGTATAAATACCTGATTCAATTTATAATTATCAGATATTCTCACTATCACGAATATTTTTTCATAATAACTTAAATAGCCACTTAAGTTTTCTATACTAACGTCGATTACTTGTTTGCTATGCAGGATTCAAGTGGGTTTCATTCTGCAACAAACAACGTACCGGAACAAGCAGTGGAGAAACAACAAATGGCTTCTACGAACACAGCACTGGCAGAGACAGGCGGGCATGATGTCATGTCCATGGACATTGAAAATAGTGACAGCAATCAGTATCTGACATTCAGGCTTAATGGCGAAACCTATGGCGTGGATATACTCAGGGTACAGGAAATCAAGGGTTGGACAGAACTGACCAATATTCCAAATACACCGGAGTATGTACGTGGTGTGCTGAACCTGCGAGGAACGGTTGTGCCGATTATCGACATGCGCGCCCGCTTCAAGCTGGAACAAATCGATTACACACCGACAACAGTCGTGATTGTCCTGTCTGTTAAAAATAACAAAGGTGATTATTCCCTGGTGGGTATTGTTGTCGATGCCGTTTCCGATGTCATGAATGTCGGTTCGAAGGAAATCAAGCCAACCCCGGATTTTGGTAACGGGATAGAAACTGAATTTCTCAATGGCCTGGCTACGATCAATGATGAGATGGTCATGTTGATGGATGTCGATCTTTTGCTGAAGGTGGATGAAATCATGCCACAGGCAGCATCGGAACATGCAGACAGTGAGACATCAGAATAGCGAATTAAATACAGAAGATCCGGTAAGTATGTTTTTAGAAATTATTTATTTTTTAACTGAATAAGCAAGAAAAAAGGAGATTGCCGTTATGAAGTGGCTAATAAATCTGGGTGTAGGCAAGAAAATCGGTGGCGGTTTTACCATTATGGCCGTTATCATGGTGGCAACTGTCACCATTGCGTATAGCCGCATCGACTCAAGCCAGGTCATTAATACCCGCGTGTTTGAACTGCGTACACCGACAATACTGGCATCCAATCACATGCTCAATGGTATTAACCATTCACTGGCTGCCCTGCGAGGTTATATGATCCTGGGGGCAGAAAAATTCAAAAAAGGGCGCAAGGTGGCCTGGGATGAAATCAATGACTCCTATGCCAGGATGACCAGGTTCTCCAGGAACTGGACCAACCCCGCCAATGTCGAAAAACTGGAGGCAATGGGCGGTGTCCTGAAAGAGTTTGCCAAGGCACAGCATGAGATCGAAGCCATCAGCGGAACGATTAATAATACCCCGGCCACTAAAATCCTGGTGCAGCAAGCCGCACCGAGTGCAAAGGTCATGGTTACCGAAATCACCAACATTATTAATATGGAGGCCAAACTGCCCGCCACACCGGCACGCAAGGCGCTGCTGGGTATGATGGCCGATGTTCGCGGTACCACCGGCCTGTCACTGGCCAATATCCGCGCCTTTCTGCTGACAGGTGACAAGAAATTCAGCGATGGCTTCAATAAATTCTGGAGCAAGAACATCAGACGCTATGCCGACCTGCAGAAGAACAAAAAGTTGTTGACACCAAAGCAGGCAGCATCGTTTAGCAGGTTCAGCAAGGCGCGTGACGAGTTCAAGGGCTTGCCACCGAAGATGTTTGAAATCCGTGGCTCAAAGGGCTGGAACCTCGCCAACCTGTGGTTGGGTACCAAGGCGGCGCCGCGTGCAGGCGAGCTGGTTAAGGCACTCACTGCCATGATCAAGAACCAGCAAGGACTGGCGGATACCGATATCACCTTGGCGATAAAAACAGGTCATGACCTGGAAAACTTTATGATGGTGCTGGGTGTTGCGGCAGTACTGATTGCCTTCTTCGTTGCCTTTTTTGTGATACGCATGATCACCAGACCCGTTGCCATGGCAGCAGCCGGCCTGAAAGAGATCGCCGAGGGCGACCTGACCAACCGCTATGAGGTTAATTCCAGAGATGAGCTGGGCCGCATGTTGGTAGACATGAACAGTGTGGCAGAGAGTCTGTCGGGTATTGTCGGCCAGGTACGCAATGGTTCCGATGCGATTAACTCCGGTTCGGAAGAGATCGCCCGTGGCAATATGGATCTGAGCCAGCGTACTGAAGAGCAGGCATCGAGCCTGGAAGAAACCGCTTCCAGCATGGAAGAAATGACATCAACGGTTAAACAGAATGCCGATAATGCCAATCAGGCCAGCCAGTTGGCCACCAGTGCCAATGACCAGGCCAGTAAGGGTGGTGAGGTTGTCAGCAAGGCGATAGAAGCGATGGGCGAAATCAACGCATCCAGCAAGAAGATTGCCGACATCATCAGCGTGGTTGAAGAGATTGCCTTCCAGACAAACCTGTTGGCTCTGAACGCTGCGGTTGAGGCCGCCCGTGCCGGTGAACAGGGCCGTGGATTTGCGGTCGTGGCCACAGAGGTACGCAGCCTGGCAGGACGCAGCTCGGAAGCCGCCAAGGAAATCAAGGATCTGATCAACGACAGTGTTGACAAGGTCAAGGTCGGGACAGAACTGGTGAATGAATCCGGCCAGACCCTGGAAGAGATTGTTATAGGCATCAAGAAGGTGACCGATATCGTTGCCGAGATTGCGGCATCAAGCCAGGAGCAGGCATCAGGCATTGAGCAGGTCAACAAGGCCATTATGCAAATGGATGAGATGACACAGCAGAATGCGGCATTGGTTGAAGAGGCCGCCGCAGCCAGCGCATCCATGCTCGATCAGTCAAAGGGATTGAGCAAGACGATCTCCTTCTTCAAGGTCGGTGGTGGTGCAGGTTCCCATGTCGAGTCAGCCAGTGCGCGTTCAGTTTCCGAGCCACCGGTTTTAACAAATAATACCAAAACGGCCCCAAAGGCCGAAGCCAGACCTGCGCCGATGGCAAAGACAGGGACCGATGACGGTGAGTGGGACGAGTTCTAAGGGAAGCCAATTATAAGACCATGGATGGTCTGCATTAAACTGAAAGGCCGGTGACAGCGATTATGGATGATCCGTTGCCGGCCTTTTTTATGGCTGCAAGTAATAAAGCAGTGATGTGATCGGCCCTGTCTCCGGTTCAAGCATGTTATCCACGCGGCCGGTTTGTCCCCGGGGGATGGTGGTTGGCTCCCGTCAGGCTTTACCCGGCCTGATCGAATATCAATGACACACCTTCCCTGAAGGAGTGAACAGTTTGTCAGTTTCTGAACCATCACGATGATATGTTGTCAAAAAATCATGATAAAACAAATGGATAGAAAGAATCTCAGGATTTTTCAGGTACAGAAAAGCCTGTTTTTGCCAATATTACCTGTATATCAATTATTTGTAATACTATGAGCAATCTCCATGACAAACAGCCGGTTACCACTACCCTGCTCCGCCAGTGCTGGATCATCCCCCGTATTGCCTTGATTATCGCTGTGGTTGAATTGGTGGTGATGATAATTATCTCCTGGATCCCTTATGAATTCCCTTTCTTTGCCGAGGCGGTGCTGGATGCATCATTGCTGGTGTTGTTTACCACGCCGTTGATCTTTAAATTTGTCGCGAAGCCGTTTTTATCACAACGTGACGAGGCCGTGATGAAGCTCTCGCACATGGCACAACATGATCCACTAACGCAACTCCCCAATCGCCGACTGCTGTCTGAATACCTGGAAAAAGGTCTGGCCAGTAGTGAACGTCACCATACCTATGGCGCCATCATGGTCATTGACCTGGATGGATTCAAGACCGTAAATGATACATATGGTCACGATATCGGAGACCGGTTATTGATTGAGGTGGCTGAACGACTCAAGGCCGGTGTTCGTGCTGAAGATCTGGTCAGTCGTACCGGTGGAGATGAGTTTATTATCGTTCTGCTACAGCTGAGTGAGGATGAGCATATAGCGCGCAGATTTGCTGAAATGGTTGCAGAAAAAATTCAGGAAAATATCAATGTCCCGATTCAGATCCAGAATAAGGACCTGAATGTAGGATGCAGTATTGGCGTACGCATGATTGGAGGCAAAAGACAAGGCGCACAAATTTCCATAAAAGAAGCCGACCTGGCCATGTATCTGGCAAAAAAGTCCGGTGGCGGTTCGATCAATTTCTTCTCATGAGGCAGGCAAATGAAAAGCTGGAATATCAGGGTCAAGGGCTATCAGGGACATACAGGACCCTCAATTCGGCTTCACGGTGATGATAATCTTTTGTGCATTTCAGACAGGTTTCCGGATGGTTAATTTAATTTTGGTAATGTGAGATTAATCAGGTTTTTTGCTTGACACCATTATAGGTAGGGTGTTTACTACAAAGAGGCATAAAAATTCTGTAACTGTTTATTAGATAAAGAATATTTTGTTATAGGGACAATAATTCCAGACAGTATTTTTTTTCTGGAAAAACTGAAAAAATACTGCGAAAATGAATGAATCCAATTATTAAACTTGAAGTTTCTGGAGTCTGAGAACGATGAAATTAAATAATAAAATCAAACAGTTAAGTATTATATTATTAACTGCGAGCCTGGCCACAGGTTGTGCCAGCCAGCAAAAACAGGAAGAAACCACGGCAAATACAGGACCCAGTGCAGCATCCATAGCGATTGCCAATGCCAAGGCGGCCATCAAAAAGGCCAAATCTCTGGGTTATGTGTGGCGTGATTCTGGAAAAATGATCAAAAAGGCAGAAAAGGCGGCCAAAAAAGGGAACGAGGGCAAGGCGATTAAACTGGCCAACAAGGCGCGCTCACAGGGCGAAATGGCCGTCAAACAGTATTACCTTGAGCAAAGTATTGATCGTAGTCTCCCAACGACTGAGGACACCACCGGTTCCTATTCGGTCATGAGGGGTGATAGCCTGTGGGGTATTGCCGGCAAGGGAGATGTATATGGTAATCCATACCAGTGGCCACTGATTTACAAGGCCAACAGTGACAAGATCAAGGATGCTGACCTGATCTTCCCCGGACAGGAGTTTGATATCAACACCAGCCCGAGTGATGCAGAAATCAGTTCGGCAGTCAGCCATGCCAAAACACGCGGTGCATGGAGTATTGGTATTACAGAGGAATCTGACAAGGCATATCTGGCAAAATAGCCGCTAGCCGGCATTAATAAAAAGGGTCTCTATGAGACCCTTTTTTTATTTGAAGACAGTTGTTAATTTCAATTAACGATATAGGCATGGATATTAATTTTTAGTAGACTATACTTAACTTTTCAAATAATTAAATTCCAGGTTTCATGGAGACTATGGGAATAGCCGGCTGTAATTCGAGGGAGATCGGATGTCGATAAGAACAACACTTTCTGTGGATGGAAGTGTATTTAACTTTGAACTGGGTGGTGCCTTTGATATTAACCTGTCATTGCAGATGCAGGATCTGATCAATACTGTCCCCAAAACAGTCAAGTTGATCCGAATTAATATGCTGGAAGTCGCGAAGATGGATGCATCCATTTTTACAACCCTGCTGTTACTCCATCGCGAAAAAAATAATAGTACAGCGATTGAAATTATTAATTGTGACAGGGCCCTGGCACGTCGTCTTTCCATATCAGGGCTTGATCGTCTGCTTCGCGTCAAGTTATCTGAAAAGGCAGTGATCTCCCAGCCAGACAACACTGTATTCCGGGACAAGGACCAGACTAAAAGTCATCAATAATATGTTGTTGCCAGTTTTTTGCGTTGTCTTCACAGATGGCAATTTTCCTGACAGAAATACCAGCCTGCTCAACTGAATCTTTCCTGGATGAAACCAGTGGATGCCATTGTGGCAGCTCCTTCCCTTCAGCCAGTATCCTGTATGCACAGCTTCGAGGTAACCATTTTATAGTCTGGTAGAGGTCCTGCCGCAGGGTTATGCAGTCCGGAACTATTTCGAACCGGTCTTCATAATTGTTGCAACGGCAAGTATTCAGGTCAAGCGACTTGCAGGCAATGTTGGTATAGTGCAGGTCATTTGTCTCCGTGTCTTCCAGCTTGTGCAGACAACAGCGCCCGCAGCCATCGCAGAGGGATTCCCATTCCTCATCGCTGAGCTGATCGAGTTTTTTGTCTTTCCAGAAGGTCGTTGACATTATATATATTTTAGGCCGATGGCTGACCAATATGGTTTGTACAGGCTGCTGAGAAGAGGAGCTGCTTGTATACGAGTGAAACCATGGTCTCTGTAAAATACATGGCCGTTTTTTTTGCAGGGTGCAGATCAGTCATTTTCTCTCACGGGTGGCTTGACCTCAATCTTGCCAATCCGTTTTTGCCATTCCAGCGGTGCTGTTTGATGAACAGAACTACCGGTACTGTCAACGGCAACAGTGACAGGCATATCCTTGACCTCAAACTCATAAACCGCTTCCATACCCAGCTCCTTGAAGGCGACAATTCTGGATGACCGGATTGCCTTGGCAACCAGGTAGGCAGCACCACCAGTGGCGATCAGGTATACAGAACGGTGTTTTTTTATGGCTTCAATGGCGACCGGCCCTCTTTCAGCCTTGCCTATCATGCCCAGTAACCCGGTTTTGGAAAGCATGGTTTCGGTAAACTTGTCCATGCGTGTTGCCGTCGTGGGGCCAGCCGGCCCGACGACTTCATCACCAACGGGATCAACCGGCCCGACGTAATAAATAAAACGGTTATGAAAATCGAGTCCTTCAGGCAGGGGCTGGCCGTTTTCTACCAGACCGGTAATCTCCTTGTGAGCTGCATCCCGGCCCGTCAGTAGCAGGCCGTTCAGCAGCAGTGTTTCACCCGGTTTCCAGTCGAGGATGTCATCGGGCTTTAGCTGGTCAAGGTCAACCCGTCTTGACTGGCACGGGTCCCAGTCGATCTGTGGCCAGGCATCAAGAGAAGGTGGTGCAAGTGTGACGGCACCACTTCCGTCCAGTACGAAGTGTGCATGACGCGTTGCCGCACAGTTGGGTATCATCGCAATCGGTTTTGATGCTGCATGTGTCGGGTAATCAAGAATCTTGATATCCATCACGGTTGTCAGCCCGCCCAGTCCCTGCGCACCGATACCGAGTGCATTTACTTTTTCATACAGCTCCAGTCGTAATGTTTCAAGCGTATTGGCCGGGCCTTTTTTTATCAGTTCCTGGATGTTAACAGGTTCCATCATCGCCCGTTTGGCCAGCAGCATGGCTTTTTCCGGGGTACCGCCAATGCCGATATTCAAGGTGCCTGGTGGGCACCAGCCCGCACCCAGGGCAGGTACAGTTTTCAGGACCCACTCAACAATATCGTCGCTTGGGTTAAGTACCGAGAATTTCGCCTTGTTCTCTGATCCCCCCCCCTTGGCAGCCACAATGACATCAACCTGGTTACCAGTGACGATTTCGGTATGGACGACCGCAGGCGTATTGTCTCCTGTATTGGTCCTTTCACCTGCGGGATCACGGACAATCGAGGCACGCAGTATATTTTCTGGTAACGTATAGGCACGGCGCACCGCCTCGTTGACCATGTCGTTGACAGCCATTTTGGCTTGCCATTGCACATCCATGCCAATCTTCAGAAAAACCGTGACAATGCCGGTATCCTGGCAAATGGGCCGGTGCCCGGTTGCGCACATGCGGGAGTTTATCAGGATCTGGGCGATGGCATCCCTGGCCGCAGGTGATTCCTCCAGTTTCCAGGCGCGATGCATGGCCTGAATAAAGTCTGGCGGGTGATAGTAGGATATATATTGCAAGGCATCGGCAATGCTGAGAATGAAGTCTTCCTGTTGAATAATGGTCATTTTATGAAAAGTCCGAAACCTTTGTTAACGACACATGTCAAAAAATATTGTACACAGGCTTGTGCAGACAAGTGTATATTGGATAAGCTGGCATCCTGCTAATTATAACCGCTAATAACCCGGAATTCTGATATGACGCTTGTTTTTCGCAAAATATTGCCACTTTTATTAATCTGGGCAGTTGCGGGTACTGTTTTTGCGGCCATGCCTCGCGATCCGGCCAAGTATTTTTACGAGCAGACATTAGGTGATCTGACAGAGGATCTGGCCGATGCGAGAAAGAACGGGAAAACAGGTGTCTTGTTGTTCTTTCAGCAGGAGGAATGTCCCTTCTGTCATCGCATGAAGATCACGATCATGAATCAGGTCAAGGTGCAGGAATATTTCCAGAAACGATTTCTTATACTGGAAATGGATACCGAAAGTGATGGTGAAATTATTGACTTCGATGGCAATACCACAACCATGAAAAAATATTTCGCCAGGATTTCCAATAACAAGTGGGCAACACCACTATTTGCCTTTTTTAACCTGAAAGGGAAGCTGGTTGTTCGATATACAGGGGCTACTTCCGGAATTGATGAATTTATCTGGCTGGCTGAATATACCAGCGAAGAGATTTACAGGAAAATGACCTTTAGTAAATATAAAAGAATCAAACGAAAGGAACAGCGTAAACGAAAAAACAGGTAGCGGCACTGATTGCAATAGTTGTATCTTGATCTGGCAGGAAGGCTCGTGGTGGGATATATTGGGGCCTGCTTCGGAGCAGGGAATTATTATAGTCAGGAGCATATGTGGTAAAAAGGGAATACATGCTGGGTCACTTCAGACAATATTAAGCGAAAAAGAATAAAATTAACAGGTAGCGTATGTTCAAATTATGCCCGTCCGGACTCTGTCAATGGACGCTAGTCATGATAGTCCTGATTTGGCCGGCAGGTGTGTCGGGTGATAACGGACAGGGTCCGCTACCCGAACCCCTGACGCTGGATTATGCCCTTTCTCTCTCGACGGGGGGTCACCCGGGCAATGTTATTGCAAGGAACAGACTCGAACGAGCCAGGGCTGAAAGAGATCTGATTGAAGGCAACACGGGTGTGCAGACCAGTATCCAGGGCAGGCTGCGCTGGATTAAACTTCCCGGTATCGCGATAGACCCGACGATTGATGACCATAAACTGGAGTTATTGGCAACAAAACGTCTGTATGATTTTGGTTATAGTGATGCGAATATATCTGCGGCAAAACTTTCAGTCGAGAGTCAGAAGCTACTGGTAGAGGAGCAGAATGCGCAACAGCGGCTGGAGATAATGCAGGCATTTTTCAATGTGATCCTGTCTGATCTGGCCTATGCCAGGGACAATGAAACGATGGCCGTTGCCTTTGTCAGGTTTAGTAGAATAAAAGACAGAAATGAACTGGGGCAGGTCGCCGATGTTGAATTACTGGAGGCCGAGAATATTTATCACAAGGCACGCAGTGCACGCTATGCAAGTGATGCCGGCAGACGAGCGAGCCGGTCAAGGCTGGCAAATATTCTGAACCGTCCCGGCCAGCTGTCATCCAACCTCGTGCGACCTGAGTTGCTGGCAACAAAACGAAAGTTGCCTGAAATTGAATCCTTGCAACAACAGGCGGTATTAAATAACCCGCACTTGCTCGCCTTGCGTCAACAGGTTGAATCGGCCCGTCAAAAGCTGCTTGCAGCCAGAGCCAGAAAGAAACCGGTTATCGATCTGGAGCTGGGTGCTGCCGAGTATTCACGCAAGACACGATTCAGTGACATATTGCGAGGAGAGATTCAATTCCAGATGCCGCTGAGTAGCAGTGGGGCGATAGACGCAGAGATAGCCAAACAAAGAACCATCATGCTGGATGCACAAGCCAGGCTGCATCAGTATGAAATGGATCTGAACCAGCAGGTACTGGAGTTGTGGCAGTCGATAACTATTTTCAGGGCAAAAAGGGATGAAGCGGCTATATTGTCTGAATACCGTGACCTTGCCCTGGATAAAAGCAGGGCATTGTACGAACTGGATGTTAAATCAGATCTGGGGGATTCCCTGGCATTGTTTTCCGCTTCTTTATACCAGACAGCCAGGTCAGATTTCGATCTGGCCATGGCCTGGGCCGAAATGGATGCAACCCTGGGTAAACCAGTTGACCATGGAAACAAACAAACAGAACCGGTTAGCAGGTGAGTAAATTATGAAAAGTATAATATCATTACAGGCCATATTGCTGGTGTGTTTAAGTATCTTCTCCGGTTTCAGCCTGGCGGGTGATCGCCCAGCGGTACTGGACTGGTTTCAGCGCATCGAGCTGTCAACACCGGTGTCGGGAATTGTAAGGCAGGTTCATGTTGATGTGGGTGATCAGGTTAAAAAAGGGCAGACACTGGTTACTCTGGACGACAGAAGTTTTCGTGCCCGTATAACAAAGGCAAAGGGTGTGCTGGTGCGAGCAACCGAGACCTTTGCAGAAGCTGAACGCGAAAAGGTTCGGGGGCAAGAATTGTTTGACCGAAGCTCAATATCAGTCCATGACCAGCAGTTGATCAATATCGAATTCAGCAAGGCGGATGCACAACTGCGTGAAGCCCGTGCTGAAGTTGTGCTGGCAAAACTTGACCTGGAATACAGTGTTATTCGATCCCCGGTCAACGGTATGGTCGTGCAGAAATTTGCCAATAATGGTCAAACCGTTGTCAGTAATATGCAGGCCAACACGCTGATTGTTGTTGCCGACAACACGCACATGGTTGCACGCGCGCAGCTGGAGGCAGAAGTTTTGCGAGGGTTGAAGGCCGGTGATCCCCTGAGCGTCAAGGCATCAGGAAAGACATTTTCAGGCAAGATAGCCAGGCTGGGACAGGAGCCATCGGGACAGTCCCGGGTTCCTCTTTATTTTCTGGACGTTGTATTTGAGACGGTTCATGGAGGCTTCAGGAAAGGCCAGCCTGCATTAATCATACTGCCATGAAAATCCGTAGACACTGTATTGTACATGGGCGGGTTCAGGGCGTGTTTTTCAGGGACTCGGCGCAGAGAAAGGCATACGAAACCGGCGTATCGGGCTGGGTAAAAAATCTCCCGGATGGCTCAGTTGAAGTTATGGTCAGTGGCGATAGTGGTAAAGTTGATTTGTTCTGTCACTGGTTAGGGGAAGGCCCGAAAATGGCCATCGTCAAAGATGTGAAGCTCGAAAATCTTGAATATGAGAATATTTCGGGCTTTGTTGTGAAATAATCAAGCCGATGTCACGATGAATTAAAAGCAGGTAAGTTACCGCCTCAGGCGGTGAGACACAAAGAGGCTCAGCCGTTACGGCATGTAAAGAGACAGCCGCAAATGGGCGCAAATATTGATAATGTCTATTTGTGCCCATACGTGGGAAACAAGGGTTTAGGAAATAAAATATTTGCGGGTATTTGCGTCCATTTGCGGCTGAGTTATGGATTTGAGCGGGATAGAAAGATACCTAACGGTTCCTTTCATGGGTCTTCATTATACTGCCTGTTCTGAGGGGTATTTGATATGCAGATGGTTACAGAGTCTTTCTGCAATTGGAAAAGATATCCAGTTTTTTATTATACACATCTGTTCTAACATCCATTAGCCCCAGGGCCGAGTGAAACAGATTATCATGTGAAAGTTTCTCGTTGCTTCTTTGCTGCAGACACGCCTTGTCAATACCAAGATTTGTTTCGAATTCCCTTGAAAACCATAAAACAAAGGGTATATGTTTTTGTACCTTGGGTGCAATGAGGTAGGGCATGCCATGCAGGTAGATGTTTCTTTCGCCCAGTGATTCACCGTGATCCGAGATATACAGCATGGCCGTATTAAACTGTTTTGTATTCTTCTTTAGTAGAGATATAACGCGCGAAATAAAATAATCCGTGTAAAGAATTGTATTATCATATGTATTGACTATTTCATTTCGTTTGCAGTCCTGTAACTGGTTTGTTTCGCATATGGGGGTAAACTTTTTGAATTTTTCCGGATACCTGAGGTAATAGGCAGGGCCATGACTTCCCTTTTGATGTAAAACGATAAAGGCATCGGTTTGTAATTTGTCAATAAACGCCTGCAGTCGGTATAACAGGATTTCATCATGACACTCTCCAGTGCTGCAGAATTTCTTGACATTCAGGTTTACCATATTTTCACTCTGAACCCTGTCACACGTGCCCTTGCAACCGGAGTTATTATCACGCCACAGGACGCTTATCCCGGCATGTGATAAAACATCCAGCACACTTTCATATCCCCTGGCCTTTTTGACACTAAAGGAGCGTCTGCCAAGATGAGAAAACATGCATGGAAGCGAGCTGGCTGTGGCAGTGCCGCATGAGTAGACGTTGCTGAAATTAATAATATCTTCCCTGGCCAGCATCGGGTTGGTGTCCCTTTTATAACCATTTAATGAGAAATTACGGGCCCTGGCTGTTTCTCCAAGCACCAGAATAGTGAGTGTTTTTTTCCCTCGCTGTTGCCATGTCTTTGCCAGCGTGGCATCCATACCCACAGGTTTGAGAATGGTGTCACCGCTATCCATGTGTGATTTTATAATCGAATGAATAGCATTAAGAAAATTGGTCGGGTTTATGAGGTGGCGCAAATGTCTGTTGTTTCTTGCCAGCGATGCGTAGTCCTTGTAGAAAATAAAGGCACATGATGCAAATATAGCAAAGCTGAGTAAAATAATACCGATCCGGGTGATGGATTCCCTGAGAAATGGTTTGTAGATTATATTGGTTCTAATGATGATAAGTGATGGCAGTAACCCGATGATGACGAAGTAATAGAGCATTTTAAAATTTAATAGTTCATAAGACTCGGTGACATCCGTTTCCAGTACATTTCGCATCATGGTCTTATCAATCATGACACCGTATGAGTCCATGAAGTAGGCACTGAAGGACGATACAATGAGTATGGATATTATGACGGGTTTAAAGATATATTTGATGCTAACCAGGGAGAAAATAATATTCAGGTATGCAGCCAGCAGAATAAATATTGAAAAAAGAAATAAAGAATTATGAAAAGTAAAATCATCAAACACATCGATGACATTTTTCCAGAAAGAATAATTCCCCAGTAGCACCAGAAAAAGGGCAATGGTTAACGTGGTTTTGGTTGATGTTGCTTTCGGATTGAAATTCATAAAAGAATATTCGGGGCCGGCGTAAAAACTCCCTGCAACCCTTCTGACCTCAAATATATATGTGAGTTTTTACGCCGGCCCCGAATATTCATTTATTGTCTATACCAGCGTCTGCTTAGTGCATTGAAGACCTTGTCAGAGTATTTGCGTTTACCAACACTTCCATTATACCTTGCAAGTGCTTTTCGTTTATCATTCTTTTCCTTGTCCAGATAGTAACGTAAAATAGTACAGCCAATTCTTAAATTTATTCGTATGTCAAACAGGTCTTCTCCTGGCTTGCCAATCTCCCTGAGCCAGAATGGCATGATCTGCATGAGCCCTCTGGCGCCAACAGATGAAATGGCGTATCGGTTAAAGGCACTTTCTGTTTCGATGACAGCCAGTACCATTTCGGGCGGTATATCTGCTCGTGCCGATTCTTCATGCAGGACTCTGAGTATCCTGATTCTGTCATCACTGTTTTTTATGTATCGACGCATGCGCAGAGACATATCGGTTAACCAGACCTCGGCAAGGAACTTGTCATTGAAGCTTTTTGAATCGTTGATGGCCTTGACCAGGCGAGTACGCAAGGCCTCATCCATTTGTTGTGGTGAGGCGAAGGCAGGGTTGGCCACTACCAGACACAGCCAGGACAGCGGTAATAACAGGGAAATCTTTTTACAAGGATTATGCATGCTTGTTCAATTTTTCCATCAGGAAGTCTTTAATCTTATCGACCGGTATAAATGATACTTTATCTTCTGTTCTTCCCTTGTATTCCAGCTCTCCCTTTTCCAGTCCCTTGTCGCTGACAACAATCCGATGCGGGATACCGATCAGTTCCATGTCGGCAAACATAAAGCCTGGCCGGACGTTGCGATCATCAAGTAAAACCTCGATGCCGGCGTTACTCCATTGCCGATAATATTGTTCAACTGCTTGCCTGACAGCATCGGATTTGTGCATACCGATTGGTATCAGTGCCAGCTGGAAGGGTGCCAGCGCATCGGGCCAGATTATACCGTGATCATCATGGTTCTGTTCTATGGCGGATGCGACTATCCTTGATACGCCAATGCCATAGCAACCCATGGTTATGGTGGTGTTTTTTCCGTTTTCATCAAGAACCGTGGCCTGCAGGGCATCGCTGTATTTTGTGCCAAGCTGGAAAATATGACCGACCTCGATACCACGGGCAATCGATAACGTACCTTGCCCATCCGGGCTCGGGTCACCATCAACAACATTACGTATATCCACGATTTCCGTGATGGTGCAATCCCGTTGCCAGTTTGTGCCGGTATAATGTTTTCCATCCTCGTTGGCACCACAGACAAAATCAGCCAGGTTCGATGCACTGTGGTCTACCAGCATTCGAATACTCAAACCGACCGGTCCGATTGAGCCGGGTTTACAGCCGGCGATATCCATCACCTGTTTTTCGGATGCAAATATCAGCGGTGACGCAATACCTTCGATTTTCGCAAGCTTGATTTCATTCAGTTGATGATCGCCCCGTAATACCAGTGCAACGACACCGTTATCATCATCCTGAACCAGTAATGTTTTCACACATTGTTCGGGGTTGACGCCAAGAAACCGGCTGACTTGTTCAATACTATGCTGGTCGGGTGTATCAATTATTTTTATGCCATCTGTGGGCGCGGGTCTTTCGGCATCAACGGGTATGGCCGGAGCCATTTCCACATTGGCTGCATATTGACTTTTGTTTGAAAAAGCAATGGCATCCTCCCCTGAATTGGCAAGGACATGGAATTCATGTGATGCGCTGCCACCAATGCTGCCGGTATCCGCCTCGACTGGACGAAATTTCAGGCCAAGCCGGTTAAAGATGCGGTTATAGGTGTCAAACATGATGTCATAGGTTTGCTGCAAGGATTCCTGGGTCAGGTGGAATGAATATGCATCCTTCATCAGAAACTCACGTGAACGCATTATGCCGAAACGGGGTCGAACCTCATCCCTGAACTTGGTCTGTATCTGGTAGTAATTTACTGGAAGCTGTTTGTAACTGCGTATTTCATGACGCACTATATCGGTTATGACTTCCTCATGCGTAGGCCCGTAACAGAATTCCCGTTGATGCCTGTCATTAAAACGGAGCAGTTCGGGCCCGTATTTTTCCCATCGGCCTGACTCCTGCCACAATTCGGCAGGCTGGACAGAAGGCATCAGCAGTTCCAGTGCGCCGGCATTATCCATTTCCTCTCGTACTACATTTTCCGCCTTGCGGAGTATTTTCAGGCCCAATGGCAACCATGTGTAAATACCGGAGGCCAGCTTGCGTATCATGCCGCTTCGAATCATTAGTTTATGGCTGATGACTTCAGCTTCGGAGGGTATTTCCTTGATAGTTGACAGGGGGAAGCGTGAGACTCGCATATGAATACTTTAACTCTGTAGTTGTAATATATAAAAAAATCCGGAAGATTGTTCAGGTATTATACCGTGTTTGTTTTAACAGATCAGCGTGATGGTGTCCGGGGCTTATTCGGCCTCCCGGGCAGGTAATGATGGTATAACATTGGTATTGTGTAAATATTCCTGTTCCTTGTAAGGTTTGTCCCTGGGCGGGGTATTGCTGACATGCCATATGCCCTTGTTATCCTGCCATTTGTATACCTTGGTGCTGGTGGGCAGTTGTCCGGTCATTTCCAGAACCTGGTTTCTGAAATCCTTGTCGAAGTAGGCAATGGCCGCTGCTCCAACAATCAGGATAACCACGGCCCAGAGTATTTTCTTCAGCATATCAGAAGGTACTGCCGTTCCAGCCCCACATGTTTCTGCGGGCATCAGCAAATTCCAGATAAACACGACCCGGTGAAATGTCCATATTTTCATGGATAAAGGCGCACAGTGACTCGGAAAAAACAGCGGTTTTATTTTCGGGCAAACCGATACTCTTCAGCTCCAGGTATGCAAGGGGTTCTGTACTTCCGGCGAATGTCATGGTCCGCCCGGAGTTGATTTCTGTCATGACATAACTCTCCGGCTTTCCCAGTAACTCGGCGACCAGTGCAGATACCTTGATGGCAATATCTTCTTCGCTACCCTTGTCGATGGATTTGTTGGTGTTGATTTTCAGATACGGCATTTCCCCTCCGCTGGTTTGCTTGAATAAAGTACCGTTTTTTTTGTTTAAAATTCTTCGCAGGACCTCTCTATCTGTACCCGCAGTTTTTCCATTTTCTTCACACGTTCTTCATACGGAACCACGACACTCTTGCCATCAACGATGGTCGCGACCCTGTTTCTGGTCAGGTAGACCTGCAGGTTGTGGCGAAGTTTCACGCAATCTTTCCTGCGTTGCTTTTCAGCCAGTTTTTTCTGTTTAGCCGCCGTCTCTTTTTTCAGGCGTTCTTCGCGGTTTTTGATGAACTGCTGCTCCCTTATGCCAAGATTTTTGCGGGCATCCTGTGCGCTGTCAGGTAATGCCGTATTCGGGTTCAGGGCCTGGGATTTTTTGCCGGAAGGCGGTTGGTCGGTGTAGTGTACTTTACCGGAGGCATCCGTCCACTTATAAATCCCGGCCGAAGCAGTTGCTGACAGCAATAATCCTGTTATTAAAGCAAGGCCAAGCCTTGAAAAGTTAAACATGTTTTTTATCCTTCATACATAAACAGCCACTAAGACAGATTATGAGACAATACAGGGTGATGGCAAGGGCATAATCCCGATATTTGTGTGGGTTAAGTCGGCTTTTTCGATGAAACCGGTTATTTCTACTAACTTGTAAGATTTTTTTGTTATTTTTCTTGACCTTCAGGTGCAATAACAGTAATTTCTAATGTTTAAAGGATTAGATGGAACCGCCCGTTTATGAGGGCGTTTTTCGTTAATTTCGTGGTTTAACCCACGTTTCCTGTCAGGTGGCGAGATATGCAGGTTAAGGCCTTTCTGACCAGATTGCCGGATTATGATGGCTTGATTGCAGATAGCAGGATATGAGTAAAGTTGAAATAACCGGTGCCGAGATATTCGCCCGCAGCCTCGCTGACGAGGGGGTTGATTGTATTTTTGGATATCCGGGCGGTGCCGTTCTCCATATTTATGATGCCCTTTTCAAACAGGACAAGGTCAGGCATATTCTTGTCCGGCATGAGCAGGCGGCAACCCATGCCGCAGACGGTTATGCCCGGTCAACAGGCAGGCCCGGGGTTGTCCTCGTAACGTCAGGCCCCGGAGCGACGAACGCGGTAACGGGTATCGCCACAGCCTATCTGGATTCCATACCCATGGTTGTTTTCACCGGCCAGGTTCCAACCAGTCTGATCGGTAATGATGCATTCCAGGAAGTTGATTCCGTCGGCATCACTCGTCCTTGCGTCAAGCATAATTTTCTGGTCAAGGATATCAGGGAACTGGCGACCACGATCAAAAAGGCATTCTATGTCGCGACAACAGGCCGGCCTGGTCCGGTTGTTGTCGATATACCCAAGGATATTACCGCCGAGCGTACCGAGTATTTTTACCCCCGGAAGGTTTCGATGCGTTCCTATAATCCGGTCGTGAAAGGCCACATCGGGCAAATTAAACGTGCTATTGAATTAATGACGGGTGCAAAACGTCCGATGGTTTACACCGGTGGTGGCGTTATTCTGGATAATGCCAGTGATGAACTGACCGAACTGATTCGTATGCTGAACTTCCCTATCACGAACACGTTGATGGGGCTGGGGGCCTACCCGGCCACTGACCGGCAGTTTCTCGGCATGTTGGGTATGCACGGTACCTATGAAGCCAATATGGCAATGCATCATTGTGACGTTCTTGTTGCGATTGGCGCACGTTTTGACGACCGTGTTACAGGTAATATTGAAAAGTTCTGCCCAACGGCAAAGATTATTCATGTCGATATTGACCCTGCCTCCATTGCAAAAAATGTCAAGGTCGATATTCCGATTGTAGGTGGAGTCATGGCTGTGTTACAGGACATGATCAAGGTCGCCAGGGGCAGCAAGCAGAAGCCGGATAGTACCGAACTTGCCAACTGGTGGGAGCAGATCGATGAATGGAAGTCGAAGGATTGTTTGAAATACGACAGCGGGAGTGATCGAATCAAACCACAAATGGTTATCCAGAAGCTGTATGAGATAACCAGTGGCGATGCATTTGTTACCTCGGATGTTGGGCAGCACCAGATGTGGGCCGCACAATATTACAAGTTTGATAAGCCAAGGCGCTGGATCAATTCAGGCGGACTGGGTACGATGGGGTTCGGACTACCCGCGGCTATGGGGGTACAGATAGCACACCCGGATGCAACAGTTGCCTGTATCACGGGTGAAGGCAGTATTCAGATGTGTATCCAGGAGCTGTCGACCCTTAAGCAGTATGCCTTGCCGATCAAGATCATTACCCTGAACAATGGTTTTCTGGGTATGGTCAGGCAATGGCAGGAATTTTTCTATCAGGGCCGTTATGCAATGTCATATATGGAATCGTTGCCGGATTTTGTCAAGCTGGCCGAGAGCTACGGTCATGTCGGTATTCAGATTAAAAAGCCGGGTGATGTTGAGGGCGCACTGCGTGATGCAATGAAAATGAAAGATCGTGTTGTTTTTATGGACTTTATTACAGACAGTGAGGAAAATGTTTACCCCATGATTCCGGCCGGCGCAGGGCTGAATGAAATGATTCTGGTGTAAGGTGATGCGACATATAATTTCTATTTTGATCGAGAATGAGGCAGGGGCGCTTTCACGTGTTGCCGGCCTGTTTTCTGCACGCGGTTATAATATTGAGTCTTTGACCGTTGCCCCGACCAATGATCCATCATTATCCAGAATGACACTGGTGACCAGTGGTACCGAGGAAATCGTCGAGCAGATCACCAAGCAGCTCAACAAGCTTATTGATGTGGTCAAGTTGCAGGATATGACCGAAGGCATCCATATTGAGCGCGAAATGATGCTGGTCAAGGTCCGTGCTACCAACCCGCAGGAAAGAGAAGAGGTAAAACGATTTTCGGATATCTTTCGGGGCAGGATTATCGATGTCAGTGATGAGACTTATACCATCGAGGTGACTGGCTCAGGTTCCAAGCTGGATGCCTTTATCGAGAATCTGAGCAAGATACAGGTGCTGGAGCTGGTCAGGTCCGGCATCATTGGTATAGCGCGTGGCGAGAAAGTATTAAGTCTTTAAATTTTTTTAAAATTACCCGGGGTGTGACAGAAAAAACCATGAATATTTATTATGATAAAGATGCAGACCTATCCATAATCAAGGGGATGAAGGTTTCCATTCTGGGCTATGGCTCACAGGGGCATGCACATGCCAATAATCTGAAAGATTCCGGAGTGGATGTAACCGTCGGCTTGCGTGAAGGCTCTGCCTCAGTGGCCAAGGCCGAGGTGGCCGGGCTGACAGTCAGGAATGTTGCCGATGCGGTTTCAGGGGCCGACCTCGTTATGGTTTTGACGCCAGATGAGTTCCAGTTTGCACTGTATAAAGACAGCATCGAGCCTAATATGAAAAAAGGTGCCGTACTGGCATTTGCACACGGGTTTGCAATCCACTATAACCAGATTGCCCCGAGGGCAGATATGGATGTCATCATGATTGCACCCAAGGCACCGGGGCACACCGTTCGTAACGAATTTGTCAATGGCGGCGGCATTCCTGACCTGATTGCCATGTTTCAGGATGCTTCCGGCAAGGCCCGGGATATTGCCATGTCCTACGCTTCAGCTATTGGTGGTGGCCGAACCGGCATTATCGAAACCACATTCAAGGACGAAACAGAAACCGACCTGTTTGGTGAACAGGCGGTCCTTTGTGGTGGTGCGGTTGAACTGGTCAAGGCCGGTTTTGAGACCTTGACCGAGGCGGGATACGCACCTGAAATGGCTTATTTTGAATGCCTGCACGAATTAAAGTTGATTGTTGACCTGATGTATCAGGGCGGTATCGCCAACATGAACTACTCCATTTCGAATAATGCCGAGTATGGTGAATACGTGACTGGTGAAAAGATTATCAATAGCCAAAGTCGCCGGGCGATGAAAGAGGCCTTGAAAAATATTCAGTCAGGTGACTATGCCAAGCGTTTTATCATGGAGGGGCAGACCAATTACCCTGAAATGACGGCCCGTCGCAGGAATAATGCCGCACACCCGATTGAGCAGGTGGGGGCCAGGTTGCGTAGCATGATGCCCTGGATTACAGCCAACCAATTGGTCGACAAGAGTAAAAACTAGTAACGGGAGTATGTCCCGTTTTATCCGGGCGATAAATTATGGCAGGGAGACACTACCCCCTGATTTCCCGTGAGATCTGGTTGACCCTGTTAATACTGGTCATATTGGCCAGTCTTGCCAGCGCTGTATACAATGATTTTGTTGCCCTGCCTTTCTGGCTGCTGACCGTTTTGCTCGCTTTTCTTTTCAGGGATCCCGACAGGGTAGTCCCGGCCCAGCCCCTGGCTGTTGTTTCACCGGTGGATGCCAGGGTCATTTCTGTTGAACAGGTAAATAATCCCTTTTTCCCGGGTGAATCTATCAGGATAGTGTTAAAAATGAGTTGCTGGGGCATCTTCAGGGTCAGAAGCCCGATGGAGGGAAAGATGCAGAATAGATGGCTTCTTGTACCGGGTGATACATTCCCGGAGTCCACCGGGCAAATCAAGGACACACAAATAAGTGGCTGGATACGGTCTGATGAAGGAGATAATATAGTATTATCTATGTATAAATCAGCGAAAATACTCTATCCCCGCTACTCGGTTCAGACGGGGGAAAGAACAGGACAGGGACAGCGCTGCGGCATTAACCCGTTTGGTTCGATCGTTGAGTTGTTTATTCCGACGGGTTCAAAAATCATGGTTAAGGTTGATGATGTTGTAAAAAGTGGAAACCATGTGCTTGCCCTGTTGAGGCATGGAGAAAAATCGCAGCAGCGGCCTTAGCCGCAAAGCATTGCTCAGCCAGCTTTCGTGGCTAAAGCCGCTCCTGCAACTTGATAACTTATTACTTGCAATGTGATTATTTATTTGACTATGACAGATGACGAAATAATGAAGGATAAAGAGGATATGGGTGTTGAAAAAAAACCCAGAAAGGTCATTTACCTGATCCCTAATCTGTTTACCACGGCAGGTCTGTTTGCGGGCTTCTATGCAATTATTCTGGCCATGCAGGGGCGTTTTACTGCAGCGGCAATTTCAGTCATTGTTGCGATGTTACTGGATGGCATTGATGGTCGGGTTGCGCGTATGACCAATACCCAGAGTGAGTTTGGTGCGCAGTACGACAGTATTGCCGACATGGTGTCATTTGGTATTGCCCCCTCGCTGGTGATGTACCAGTGGTCACTGGTAAGCCTGGTTGATCTGGGAGAACAATGGGGGAAATTTGGCTGGCTTGCGGCCTTTTTCTATTCGGCGATGGCAGGGCTTCGTCTCGCAAGGTTTAACGTGCAAATTGACAAACTGGACAAAAAATATTTTATGGGTCTTGCCAGTCCTTCAGCGGCCACCCTGGTGGTTTCCTTTATCTGGGTATTCGATGAATTGAACTACAAGGGAAGTGAAACATGGTTGCTGATACCTTCGGTTCTGATTACTGTTTTGGCGGGGGTGTTAATGGTCAGCCCGTTCCTGTATCACAGTTTTAAGGATAATAACCGCAAGGAAAAGGTGCCCTTTATCGGTATACTGGTCGTGGTGCTGATATTTATCCTGGTTACCATTGATCCCCCCAAGGTATTTTTTGGCGTTTTTCTTCTTTATGCACTGTCTGGTCCGGTACAGTTTTTTCTCAGGCGTAAGAAAAAATCCGAAAAAGAACCGGCCGAATAGACGGCTGAATAATTCCGGCTTGGCAAACCCGGGTTTTCACGCTATATTTAATTTATGTCGTATTCACAAGATCACAGGCAAGACCGTTTTCATCAGGCAGATTCCCTGTCCTGGTATAAATCCATGCCTGCGCTTCCCCTGTCTGCATTGCTCCTACTGCCGTAAGGCAGCATATTTGACCCCCTGGCGAGGGCCACACCGCATTTATAGGCATTAAAAAATCAGCGCATACCCAAAGGCATTGGCCTGGGTTAAAATGCTATATGATATGGAGCAGGTTTATGAGCAGCAAAGACAAATTAATTATTTTTGATACGACATTGCGGGATGGCGAGCAAAGCCCCGGCGCGTCTATGACGCGTGATGAAAAGGTGCGCATCGCCAAGGCACTTGAGCGTATGCATGTCGATGTCATCGAGGCAGGTTTTCCGATCGCCAGTCCGGGTGACTTCGAGGCGGTGAAAAGTGTGGCAAGCGCGGTCACTGACAGCACAATATGTGGTCTGGCCAGGGCATTGGACAAGGACATCGACCGGGCAGGTGAGGCGCTGAAGCCGGCCAACTCATCGCGTATTCACACCTTTATCGCCACCTCTCCGATCCACATGAAGATGAAACTGCGTATGGAGCCCGAACAGGTAGTAGAGCAGGCTGTCAGGGCGGTTACAAGGGCAAGGCAGTATACCGATAATATTGAATTTTCACCCGAAGATGCAGGGCGTTCTGACATCGATTTTTTGTGTCGTGTGCTTGAGGCCGTGATCGATGCAGGAGCAACGACGGTCAATATACCGGATACAGTGGGCTATAATCTGCCGTACCAGTTTGGTGGATTGATCAGGCAATTGATTGAAAAAGTACCCAACTCTGACAAGGCGATATTCTCTGTTCATTGTCATAACGACCTCGGGCTGGCAGTCGCCAACTCCCTGTCGGCGGTATTGAATGGTGCCCGTCAGGTTGAATGTACAATAAACGGCCTGGGCGAACGCGCCGGCAATGCCGCACTGGAAGAGGTGATTATGGCGGTTCGCACACGCCAGGATATGTTTGATTGCGATAGCACGCTGGATGCCACGCAAATTGTGACCTGCTCACGCCTGGTTTCCAATATTACCGGGTTTCCGGTTCAGCCAAACAAATCAATTGTGGGGGCCAATGCCTTTGCGCATGAATCGGGTATTCATCAGGATGGTGTGTTGAAAAGCCGCGAGACTTACGAAATCATGCGTGCTGAAGATGTTGGCTGGTCTGCCAACAGAATGGTCATGGGTAAGCACTCGGGGCGAAATGCATTCAAGACGCGGCTGAATGAGCTCGGCGTCGAGTTTGGTTCCGAGGAAGAGTTAAATGATGCCTTTGCACGATTCAAGGATCTTGCAGATAAGAAACACGAAATATTTGATGAAGACCTGCAGGCCCTGGTCACCGAGAGCAACCTTGAGGCAGAGAACGAGCACATCAAACTGGTGTCAATGAAGGTCTGTTCGGAAACAGGTGAAACGCCATCTTCGGCAATTACCCTGAGTGTTGATGGCAAGGAATTTAATGCCACTTCAACCGGGGGTGGGCCAGTGGACGCCTCGTACAAGGCCATTGAGGAAATTGCCCATAGCGAGACAGAACTTCAGCTTTACTCGGTGAATAATATTACCAGCGGAACGGACTCCCAGGGTGAAGTAACGGTTCGTCTGGGAAAGGAAGGGCGCATTGTCAACGGGCAGGGGTCGGATACCGACATCGTTGTTGCCTCGGTCCGGGCCTATATCAATGCCCTGAACAAGATCGGGCAATTTCAGGAGAAAGAGCATCCCCAGTCGGGTGACGTATAGGGTTCGATATTTTGCGGGAAGAGATCAGACATCGATATTTACAGGCCATGGGCATACAGCAGTGGGAGCCACGCATGGCGGAATTTTCCCGTGATAATGATCAAGTCAATATTGTTGATGAGGCGGCTGTTGGCAGTGATGTGAAAACAATTAGTGCGGACGTTATGCCACAACCCTTGGCCGCTGAGCGGGATATTTCAAATCTGGACTGGCAGGCACTGAAGGAAAGAGTCGTGGCCTGCCAGTCTTGTGGTTTGCATGAGACCCGAACGAACCCGGTGTTTGGTGTCGGCAGTGAAAGTGCGAGGGTGATGTTTATTGGAGAGGCGCCGGGTGCGGACGAGGATATGCAGGGCGAGCCGTTTGTTGGCCGGGCCGGTAAATTACTTGATGAGATGTTATTTGCCATCGGCTTTAAAAGAGAACAGGTGTTTATTGCCAACATACTCAAATGCCGTCCCCCCAATAATCGTGATCCACATCTTGATGAGGTGGTGTGTTGTGAGCCTTATCTGAGACGCCAGATTGATTTGATCAAGCCGGAGCTGATTGTGGCCCTTGGCCGGATTGCCGCGCACAATCTGCTTAAGACAGATATCAGTCTGGGACGTTTACGTGGTGAGTTACATACCTGTCCGGTGATAGATGTGCCGGTACTGGTCACATACCATCCGGCCTATTTATTGAGATCACCGCTGGAAAAACGCAAGGCCTGGGTTGATTTTCAGGCTGTTATAGAAATCATTCAGGGTGAAAAATCATGAGTGCCATATTGCAACCCGGGGCAATGCGGATTCGTACCCTGGTGGAGGATGACCTTGATCGGGTCATTGAGATAGAGCAGCTCGCCTACGACCATCCATGGACTATCGGTATTTTCAGGGACTGCCTGCGAGTGGGTTATATCTGTCAGATACTCGAGCAGGATGGCGAGATACATGGTTATAGCGTCATGTCCGATGCCGTTGGTGAAGCACACATTTTAAATATTTGCATCAGGCAGGAATCCCAGCGGTCAGGGCTGGGCAGATTGCTGGTGGAGAACATGCTGACGATGGCCAGGCGGATGACAAATGAGATTATCCTGCTGGAGGTGCGTCCATCCAACAAGGTCGCCATTGCGCTTTATCATGATATGGGTTTTTGCGAAGTGGGCAGTCGCAAGGCCTATTACCCGGGCCATAATGGCCGTGAAGATGCATTGATTATGGCGCTGAATCTGTAGGAAATGTGCCGTCATACGGATTTTCTGCCGGGACTGATGTAGAATAACGCGTTTTCAGGCAACATCAGGTAGCCATGTCCATCCAGGAATCCATTAGCCAACGCCGTACTTTCGCGATTATTTCCCACCCCGATGCCGGTAAAACAACATTGACTGAAAAACTGCTGTTGTTCGCGCGTGCGATACAACAATCCGGTACTGTCAAAGGCAGAAAATCGGATCGTCATGCCACTTCTGACTGGATGGAAATGGAAAAGCAACGTGGCATTTCGGTGACATCATCGGTCATGCAGTTTCCCTATCAAGGCAAGATCATGAATCTGCTGGATACGCCAGGCCATGAGGACTTTTCTGAAGACACGTACCGGACACTAACGGCAGTAGATTCGGCACTAATGGTCATTGATTGTGCCAAGGGTGTTGAGGACCGTACCATCAAGCTGATGGGGGTTTGCCGCTTAAGGACGACTCCAATAATAACATTTATCAATAAACTTGACCGCGAAGGGCGCGACCCGATTGAGTTGTTGGACGAGGTTGAGGATATTCTGGACATCAAATGCGCGCCGATTACCTGGCCCATCGGTATGGGTAAGCAGTTTAAAGGTGTCTATAATCTGAAAGAAAATAATGTTCATCTTTACAGTGCAACCCATGGCGGGAAAATACAGCAGGGAGAAGTCATTGAAGGTCTTGATAATCCACGCCTTGACGAGATACTCGGTGATCGGGCGGCAGAGCTGAGAGAGGAAATAGAACTGGTGCAGGGCGCCAGTCACGAGTTTGATCTGGATGCCTATCGGGCAGGCGAGCTGACGCCGGTATTTTTTGGTTCTGCCATTAACAACTTTGGTGTTCAGGAATTACTGGAAGCATTTTCAGATTACGCACCTGCACCACAGCCAAGAAAAACACTCGACCGGCTGGTTGAGGCCGATGAGGACAAATTGACCGGGTTTGTGTTCAAGATACAGGCTAACATGGATCCGCAACATCGTGACCGGATAGCATTCATGCGTATTTGCTCAGGAAGTTTTAGCGAGGGGATGAAATTACGGCATGTCAGAATTGCCCGCGATGTCAAAATAAGTAATGCAATAACATTCATGGCCAGTGAACGTGGCCAGGTGATGGAGGCCTTTGCGGGTGATATTATCGGCCTGCATAATCATGGAACGATTCAGATCGGTGATACATTTACACTGGGCGAAGAATTGCAGTTTACCGGTATTCCCAATTTTGCCCCGGAACTGTTCAGGCGGGTAGTTCTAAAAGATCCGCTCAGGATGAAGGCCCTGCAAAAAGGCCTGATAGAGCTATGTGAAGAAGGGGCCTCACAGTTATTCAGACCCCTGAACAGGAATGACCTGATCCTGGGTGCGGTCGGGGTCCTGCAGTTTGATGTAGTGGCATTCAGGCTCAAGCACGAATACAATGTTGAATGCATATTTGAAAATGTTAATGTTGTAACGGCCAGGTGGGTCAGCAGTCAGGATGAGAAAAAGCTGGAGGAGTTTAAAAACAAGGTAGCGGGTAATCTTGCCATTGATAGTGGAGGCAGCCTGAGCTATATCGCGCCAACGCGGGTAAATCTGGAGTTAACTATGGAACGCTGGCCCGAGATAGCGTTTCATGCAACACGTGAGCATGGGGTTTCGGGTTAGGAAGCCGTGTTTATTAATGTTTCATCAATATTATCCGGGTGAATTTTCGGCCGAAAATTCACCCGGATACGATATTGCAAACGGTTTTGTTTAAAGAGGCCCGGGATTTACAAATTAGAACTGTCTAATGCTGTATTTTCAGACAATGACCTGCACTATCAGTTTGTTAATAAACCAAAAAAATCCGCTGAAATGTAACCTTTCATATACCCAAACCCCCGGAATATTGCTAGTCTGAATGTTATCGACTGTCCCTGATGGCGTTTTATGCTGAATATATTATTACGTTTTGCCCTTAAATTATTTTTTCGCGTAGAGGTGCGTGGCCTGCCGAATTTCAACAAGGCAGGCAGCAGGGTTCTGTTGATTGCCAATCATGCATCCCTGCTCGATTCACTGTTGGTGAAGCTTTTCATGCCGGGTGAAATCGGCTATGCCATTGATGAACACACAGCAAGACGATGGTGGGCGAGGCCGTTTATCAATGTGCTGAACTACCACACCATCGATACCCATAACCCGTTATCACTGAAAAAACTGATCGATTTTCTCGTACAGGATAACAAGATCCTGCTGTTTCCTGAAGGCAGGATTACCAATACCAATTCGCTGATGAAGGTCTATCAGTCCACTGGTATGGTGCTGGATAAATCCGGTGCGACTATACTGCCGGTTTATATAGAAGGTGCCCAGCATACCTGTTTCAGTAAAGTGGGTGATTCAGTTCAGCGACGTTTTTTCCCGAAGATCACACTAACACTTCTGGAGCCCGTCAAAATGGAACTGCCTTCATACCTGAAGGGCCAGGCCAAACGTAACGCCGCAGTGGAGTTTCTGGTCGCCTTGATGAGGGAAATGAAATTTCAGTCAGGTGATGCCAGGCTGACCCTGTTTGAATCGTTGCTCGACGCCCGAAAAAAATATGGGGGCCGGAGAAAAATTGTCGAGGATCTCAAACGTAAACCACTTAGTTACAACCAGTTGATTACCAGGGCAATACTGCTTGGTCGCTATCTTGAGAAAGAAACAAACCCCGGAGAAACAATTGGTATCTTTCTACCCACAAGCATCGCCGGGACTGTGATGATCTATGCCATCCATGTTCGTGGCTGTTGTCCGGCCATGTTGAATTACGGGGCAGGGGAAACGGCATTGCTGAGCTGTATCAATAATGCAGGAATAAAACGTATCTATAGCTCACGCAAATTTATCAAGGAAGGCGGTTTTGAGGAATTGCTGATGGCAATGAATGAGTTGGCAGAGGTCCGATATCTTGAAGATGTAGCCGACAGTCTGTCTTTAAAGGCCAGGCTGGAAGGTTTTGTTATCTCGTTTTTTGCCCGGTCCTATTACCAAAAGAAGGCTGGAAATGTACAACCGGATGATACTGCCATCATTTTATTTACTTCCGGTTCAGAGGGTCTTCCCAAGGGGGTGGCGCTGAGTCATGCCAACCTGTTGTCTAACAGCTTGCAGGTCTCCTGTGTTATCGATCTTGGTCTCAAGGATGTCTTGCTTAATTTCCTGCCGATGTTTCATTCCTTTGGCCTGACCGCAGGTACATTATTACCAATCATCCTGGGAATCCGGTTTTTCCAGTACCCTTCACCGTTGCATTACAAGATCATTCCGGAATTGGCCTACGAGATTGATGCCAGTATTATATTTGCAACCAATACATTCCTGACCGGTTATGCACAACAGGCGCACCCCTATGACTTTCACTCCATTCGTTACGCCTTTGCCGGGGCCGAACCCCTGACCGGGCAGACTGAAAGGATATGGATGGAGAAGTTCGGTATCAGGATACTACAGGGTTATGGCGCCACAGAGACCTCCCCGGTACTGGCTACCAATAGTCCATTGACTTATCGCCGGGGATCAGTGGGGCATTTTATGCCTGGTGTTGAATACCGCCTGGTCGATATTCCGGGAATAGATCACGGCAAAAGCCTGCATGTGAAAGGACCCAATATTATGAAGGGCTACCTGATAGCGGACCTGCCGGGTGAAATAGTACCCCCTGCAACTGAAGAGTTTGGTGAGGGCTGGTATGATATGGGCGATATTGTCGATGTTGACGATGAAGGTTATGTGTTTATTCGTGGTCGAGCCAAACGTTTCGCCAAAATAGGGGGTGAAATGGTTTCCCTGGCTGCTGTTGAAAATATGGTTACCAATACATGGCCTGACTCATTGCATGCGGTGATATCCGTGCCGGACCCTTCGAAGGGAGAACAACTGGTTCTGTTTACCGAATACAAGGATGCTGATCGCAAGAAACTGGCCAGGCAAACCAGGAAAGACGGGTTGAGTGATTTACATATACCAAAGACCGTGCAGATTGTAGATAATCTGCCGATACTGGCAAGCGGAAAAATCGACTACGTGACGCTGGCCAATGAACACGACCGATAAAGAAAAGAACAAGCAGATCATTTCATGGGCCCTGTATGACTGGGCCAATTCGGCCTATGCTGTAACCATTATGGCCGGGTTTTTCCCGTTGTATTTCAAGCAATACTGGGCAAGTAGTCTGACTGCCGAGGAAAGTACCTATCAACTTGGCCTGGCCAATTCCATAGCCAGCCTGGCCATTGTCCTGCTTGCGCCCGTGCTGGGTTCCATTGCCGATCAGGCCGGCGCAAAAAAACGGTTTTTATTCCTGTTTACATTTCTGGGGGTCATGATGTGTGCGGGTCTGTACCTGGTGTCGCAGGGTAGCTGGCAATGGGCCGTGGCAATCTATGTTACAGCAACGATCGGCTTTTCCGGAGGGGTCAGTTTTTCGGACTCACTGCTGGTACACGTGGCACCTGCGGACAAACTGGACAGAGTCTCGGCACTGGGTTATGCGTTGGGGTATATTGGTGGAGGTTCAATATTTGCGTTGTCTGTCTGGATGGCACAATCACCATCGACATTCGGTCTGGCGGATGCCTCGTCTGCAATCAGGCTTTCATTTTTGTTCGTTGCACTCTGGTGGGCAGTATTTTCACTCCCGGTTCTATTGTTTGTAAAAGAGCCACCTAGCCCGGGCAACAGACAGGCAGGGTTATCCGCTGTTATTGCAGGATTCAGTCAACTTGCACGGACATTCAGTAAAATCAGACAGTTTAAAGTTGTCTGCATATTCCTGCTGGCCTATTGGTTGTATATTGATGGGGTCGATACCATCGTCAGAATGGCCGTGGACTATGGCCTTGCCCTGAACCTGGATAGCTCGGCGCTGATTACTGCGTTGTTGCTGACTCAATTTATCGGTTTTCCTTCCGCTATCCTGTTCGGACGCCTGGGTGAGAAGGTTGGCCCCAAGGCAGGTATTCAGATTGCGATTGTTGTGTATATGATTGCTATTGTCTGGGCATACAAAATAGATTCAAGCTGGGAATTTTATGCCCTTGCCGCATTAATCGGACTGGTACAAGGCGGGGTACAGTCACTCAGTCGCTCGTTATACGCACGACTTATCCCTTCGAGATATTCTGCTGAATTTTTCGGGTTCTATAATATGCTGGGTAAATTTGCCGCTGTCCTGGGGCCGATATTGATTGGCTGGGTGGTTGTCGCGACAGACAATCATCGTCTCGGTATGCTTTCGATTATTATCCTGTTTGCTGCAGGCGCCATCCTGCTACGCCTTGTTGATGTAGCAGAGGGTACACGGGTTGCCAGGGATATGAATGAAGAGTAGGACGGTATTATCTCCTTCCGGATTAGCAGGCCAGGAACCTGTGGGGTCGCCGTGAACACAACCTGATCCACCACCGCTTGCAGTGCTCGCCATTGCTTCAGATTGACTCGAGCACCCTTTATAGAAGATATCCCATCTAGATATTAGATAGATATAGTCGAAATTATCTGCTTTTATATCTGTGCAGTCTATTTATACTGGTTCCTGAAGCCGCTCAAGGATGTTTGAATGCAATGGGATTACCCGGGGCATTTGTCGGGGGTCATCGCATGAGAAGTTGGTGGTGCACTGATAGCGGGTTGGAATACGTGCGCCGTGGACTTTACCCTGGCAGGTTTTAGTATCATATCTGACTGCCTCTCATCACTGATATTAATTAACAAAAAAAAGTTATGCCTGATTTGTCAACAATATTATGAACGATATTTAATTTCATGTTGTTTTATTACTTGAAAGGAGAAAGTTATGTCTGAACCTGTCAGCCCACAAAATGCCCCTTATACAGCCGATGTGGAGGAAGGTAAAACCTATCACTGGTGTTCTTGCGGTCGCAGTAAAAATCAACCCTATTGTGATGGCTCACACGAGGGCACAGACTTTCAGCCGGTTGCATTTACTGCTGAAAAAACCGACACGGTTTATTTATGTGGCTGCAAGAAAACGGGGGATCAACCGTATTGTGATGGAAGCCATTCCAAATGAACGCAAGGAGAAGAAATGAAGTTATGCACATCGACCCGAGGTTATAAACTGGTATAATACCGGGGTTCTTTAAAAGGACATTTAAAGAACCCGTTTTTTTTGCAACAAATACTCATAAGAAGGCAGCCCGGTGAGAAAACCCAAAATAGCCGATACAAAACCCATAGCCGTTATGCTTGAAAATGGTGAAGATTATTACTGGTGCAGTTGTGGGCTATCGCGTAATCAACCCTTCTGCGATGGCTCTCATCAAGGCACCGATTTTACACCAATGGTTTTCAGTGTCGATCGTGATGACAAGTATTACTTATGTCAGTGCAAGAAGACCAGGAAACCGCCTTATTGTGATGGTGGCCATAAAGCAATTACGGCAGAAGACTATGATGCCGATCAAGGTTTGCAAGCAGTATGGTATAAGGTAGCCAATAATCACGATATGCAGGAAGGTGACGTGCGTGTTGTACAGGCGGGTAGTAAAACCATTGCGCTAACCCGTTTTAATGAACAGTACGGTGCATTGGATAATGCATGCCCGCATCAAGGCGGGCCGTTAGGTGAAGGGACAATCGTATGTGCCGAAGATAAAGGGTGCACCTTGCGATGCCCCTGGCATGGTTGGGATTTTCACCCCCTTACGGGAAAGTCGCCCGCAGGTTTTGATGATGGTGTTGATATTTATCCGGTCGAAGAACGTGACGATGGCATATACGTACAAGTAAAAGAACGCGATCAGCATGTGCGAACAATATCAGATGTGATGGCCGAAACGATGGTCAATTGGGGTGTTACTCATGTGTTCGGTATGGTTGGGCATTCAAACCTTGGTTTAGCAGATGCCATCAGGATCCAGGAAGAAAAAGGCAATCTGACCTATATCGGAATTCGCCATGAAGGGGCGGCAGCATTTGCTTGTTCAGGATATGCAAAGCTTACGGGGAAACCGGCGGCGTGCCTCACAATAGCCGGGCCGGGTGCAACTAATCTTCTGACAGGTTTATGGGATGCCAAGGTTGATCGCGCCCCGGTACTGGCATTGACCGGGCAAGTGAATACCCAGGTGTTTGGTCCCGGGGCATTTCAGGAAATCAATTTGGCCGATGCCTTTGCAGCGGTAAGCGGTTTTAGTCAAACGATCTTGCCTAACAGTAAACATGCAGAATTGATGACGCTGGCGCTTAAGCATGCCCGTGTCGAACGTGATGTTGCGCATCTTGTTTTTCCCGATGAAGTGCAAGTTATCGAGGCACAACAGGAAGAAAAATCATCGACTCCGTCTGGAAGACTGGCTAAAACGGATATTGCGCCATCGGAGCAGTCAGTTCGTCAAGCGGTTGAACAAATTGCAATCTCTGTGCGTCCAGCAATAATCGTCGGATATGGTGCCAGCACGTCCATGAGCGGGATCATTGCCTTGGCTGAACGCCTTAACGCACCGATAATCACAACATTCAAGGCAAAAGGTCAAATTTCAGATGACCACCCTCTGGCAGCAGGTGTTCTCGGGCGGAGCGGTACACCCGTGGCCAGTGGTTGCATGAGCGAATCCGACCTGCTGATTGTGTTCGGTGCTTCTTTTTCTGATCACACCGGTATTTCTGCCAATAAAACCATTATTCAAGTGGATTTTGATCAAATGGCTCTGGGGAAATTCCATTCGGTAGATGTTCCTGTCTGGGGTGAAATCGGTGTCACAGTAAAGCGCCTGCTCGCTGAGTTGAAGGAAAATTTGTCCCTTGTCGATCAACGTAGCGAACTTGTAACCCATTGGCAATTATGGCGTGAAGAAAAACAGAGACGTGAACTCAGAAACAACGGCAAAGGCATCAATTCTGCCGCTATTTTTGCCGCGCTCGGCAGGCAATGTCCGGAGGATGCCGTGATCACCGTGGATGTTGGAAATAATACTTATTCCTTCGGGCGCTATTTTGAATGTAAACGGCAAAATGTTTTGATGTCGGGTTATCTTGGGTCGATTGGTTTCAGCTTTCCTGCCGCAATGGGTGCATGGGCAGCCACGCAAGCACTTGATAGTTACAAAGGCAGGCAAGTCATCTCTGTTAGTGGTGATGGTGGATTTTGTCAATACCTTGCCGAATTCACAACGGCAGTGAAGTACAACATGAATATAACGCATGTCCTGTTAAATAATTCAGAGCTCGGCAAAATTTCCAAGGAACAACGTGCGGGCCATTGGAAAGTATGGCAAACAGCGCTGCATAATCCTGCCTTTGCAGAATTTGCCAATAATTGCGGGGGATATGGTGTACAAGTAAATACGGCTGAAGAACTGGATGAGGCATTACGCGCAGCAATTGAATACAATGGTCCTTCACTCGTTGAGATAATTTCTGATGCTGAGCTCATTTAAGGGGGCAGGTGGACACCACCCATTCGTTCCGTGAGAGTACCTTGATCCCTTAAGAAGGCTTTTAACGTTATCGCAAACCGGCGTGGTGAGATCAGTTTTTCCCCGGGATGGAGGATGTGGTTCCATGACGGGGCCGGAACGTATGCTGTGCCGGCGGTCTTACCAATGCAGTTGTTTGCAACAAAATCCGGTTTTATCAGGTGTGTTTCATCCTGAAAATATTTCCCTTATCAAGGCAGTATCCTGTAGAATCCGGTGCTCATTCGTGCATGAATACGGGGTTGCATTTATAAATACATTAAAGGCCAGTTCAATGTCGGAACCAGAAGGTAAAATAAGTATATTCAGGGTAGTGCTCAGTGTGTTGGCTGCAATGTCGGGGGTGCAGAGCAGTAAAAACAGGGAGCGTGATTTTGCCAGGGGCAGACCTGCGGCGTATATTATTGTCGGGATTATCATGACAGTTGTTTTTATTCTGATCCTCTGGACTGTCGTTAGTCTGGTGACGGGTGCGGCAGGGGTCTAGTTCTGCGGTAGTACATTGTCGTCTGAAATTCGGGCAAAAAAATGGGGGCTATGCGCCCCCAAGGGAGAAGGCCATGCGCTAACGGCCTTGTGAAACCGGTCATGCAAACCACATTGTTGTGGCTTGTCATTTTAATATATTCAGGGAGGCCGGGTTGCAGATATTCATGAGATAACATTTGAATATCCCGCCACCGCGACGCCCCTCAATAACAAATATGTGATTTTTTTATTGTATACTGCAAGAAAAGGATAGAATTTTTAATGGTTCAGGTCAATGACTTCTAGCGACAAATATCAAGTTGGCAAGAGAAGAATATAAATTATGTATATTAAAAAATTATGTATATTAAATAATAAGTTAAAATTCTAATATTTTTTATCAGGTATTGCCACTGGCTGTATGTTGAAAAATCACGCCTGATTTTGTATTTGCTTATTGCATGTGACTGAATTTGTGAGGGAATCAATACCTGAACTGTTCAACATCCAGGATCACTAACCTGTCACGAATGTAGATGAAACGTAAGTGGCACGTATGTTTCAAGCTGAAATGAGCAATACGGACATAAAGCCGGGGTACCCATCAAGATATGTAAAACAGGCCATCCAGGGTGGCCCGGCTGCTGCATCCCTGCGGCAGACGGTCTTTATCTGGCTATACCGATTCCCTGTCTTCACATTGATATGTGTTTCATAACGTTGATATGATTTCGTGATCCCGGTGAGAAATGCGGGCTAGATTTTCCTGATCCTTGCCAGTTGTTCCTTCAGGCTTTGGACCGCCCCCTTTAATGCATCCAGTTTTTGACGTTCATTGTCGACAATATTGGCAGGGGCTCGACTGGTAAATTTTTCATTAGCCAGCTTTCCTTCGATGCGTTTTTGTTCATTTTCCTTTTTTTCGATTTCCTTTGTCAGTCGTGCTGATTCCTCGGCCACGTCGATCAGGCCTGCCATCGGTATCAATACCTTCATTTCCCCAACCAGGGCGGTTGCAGATTCCGGGGCATCTGTCTCATGTAATACCTTAACTGATTCGATTCTTGCCAGTGACTTCAGGTAAGGCAAGGCTGAATCAAGTCTTTGTTCATCCTGTTTTGACGTGTTCTGTAGTAAAACAGGTAAAGGTTTGCCGGGTTTAATATTCATTCCGCTACGTATCTTGCGCACACCCAGAACAAAATCCATAACCCATTTTATTTCAGCAACAGATTCATCATTGATGCTGGATTTATTACACGTCGGGTATTCCTGTAACATAATCGTTTTGCCGGTCTTGCCTGCCAGCGTTGCCATACGTTGCCATATTTCCTCGGTGATGAAGGGCATAATGGGATGTGCGAGCCTTAGTAGCGATTCAAGGACCTGAACCAGTGTTTTTCGTGTGCCGCGCAGTTGTTCATCAGTGCTGTCGTTGTTATACAGTACCGGTTTTGAAAGTTCCAGATACCAGCCGCAGTATTCATTCCAGGTAAATTCATAAATAGCCTGTGCAGCATGATCGAAGCGGTAGCCTTCAATAGATTTTCTGACTGTATCAGTCGTTGTCTGCAGACGACTGATGATCCAGTGATCGGCGCTGTTGAGTTCCATCGGGCCGCCTTGCTGTCCGCAGTCCTGCCCTTCTGTATTCATCAGGACATAACGTGCTGCATTCCAGATCTTGTTACAGAAATTGCGATAGCCTTCGATGCGGTTCATTGACAAGACAATATCCCTGCCGGTTGTTGCCATTGATGCAAAGGTGAATCGTAGAGCATCGGTGCCAAATGCCGGGATACCATCAGGCATGGTTTTGCGTGTGCTTTTTTCTATTCGTTCCGCAAGGTGTGGTTGCATCATGCCACTGGTGCGTTTTGCCACCAGCGATTCAAGGTCAATGCCATCGATAACATCGATCGGATCCAGAACATTGCCTTTGGACTTGGACATTTTCTGTCCCTCGGCATCGCGCACGAGGCCGTGAATATAAATTTCCTTGAATGGGATCTCATCCATGAACTTGATTCCCATCATGATCATACGTGCGACCCAGAAAAAAATAATATCAAACCCGGTCACCAGTACACTGGTAGGATAAAAGGCATCAAGGGATTTTGTTTTTTCAGGCCAGCCCAGTGTGGAGAATGGCCATAACGCGGATGAAAACCAGGTATCGAGAACATCCTCGTCCTGTCTGAGGATGATATCATCGCCCAGTCCGTGTTTTTGTCTTACCGCTTTTTCACTGCGACCAACGTAGACATTATCGTCGAGATCATACCAGGCAGGGATGCGGTGGCCCCACCATATTTGCCGACTGATACACCAGTCCTGGATATTGCGCATCCATTCATAATAGGTGTTTTTCCAGTTATCCGGTACAAAGCGGATATCACCATTCTCGACGGCCTTGATGGCGGGTTCTGCAAGCGGTGCGATTTTTACATACCACTGGTCAGTCAGGAAGGGCTCAACGACGGCACCGGAGCGATCGCCTCGTGGTACCATTAATTTATGGTCTTCAATACTGTCCAGCAGGGCCAGTTCCTTGAGGTCATGAACGATGACATCACGTGCCTCGTAACGGTCCTGTCCCTGATATTTTGCCGGGGCCTCATCATTGATGCATGCATTAATGGTAAAAATATTGTACAACGGCAGATCATGGCGTTTGCCCATTTCATAGTCGTTGAAGTCATGGGCAGGTGTGATTTTTACGCAACCTGTTCCGAATTCCATATCGACATAGTCGTCGGCAATGATAGGAATTTCGCGGCCGACCAGTGGCAGGGTAACGGTTTGTCCAATGAGGTGCTTGTAACGTTCGTCATCGGGGTGGACTGCGACGGCCGAATCACCCAGCATGGTTTCCGGGCGTGTCGTTGCAACGACCAGGTGGCCACCGTCTTTTAGCGGATATTTCAGGTGCCATAGATGGCCTGTTTCTTCTTCGGATATAACCTCCAGGTCCGAGACCGCAGTGTGGAGTACCGGGTCCCAGTTGACCAGCCGTTTGCCACGATAGATCAAGCCTTCCTCGTGCAGACTGACAAAGACTTCCTTAACGGCTGCGGACAGGCCGTCATCCATCGTGAAGCGTTCATTCGACCAGTCCAGAGATGCGCCCATGCGGCGCAATTGTTGCGTGATCGTACCGCCTGACTGTTTCTTCCAGTCCCAGACTTTGCTGGTAAAATTATCCCGGCCGAGGTCGTGGCGGGTTTTGCCATCTTTTTCTATCAGGCGTTCCACAACCATCTGGGTTGCGATGCCGGCGTGGTCAGTCCCCGCCTGCCAGAGCGTGTTGTCGCCACACATTCGGTGGTAACGGATCAGGGTGTCCATGATCGTGTCCTGAAAGGCATGTCCCATATGCAGACTGCCGGTCACATTGGGGGGCGGGATCATGATGCAATAGGGATGACCTTCACCCGAAGGGGCGAAGAAGCCATTGTCTTCCCATGTTTGATACCAGCGTTGTTCGATGTCCTGGGGGTTGTAGGTTTTATCCATTCAGCTCAAGTCTTTTTATTTTAAAAACAGTTATTTTTTTCAACTCAAACGCATGGGTAAGAGTGATCCGTTGGTTATTATAACCCCCGGCCGGTTTTCTCACCAGAAGACTACTGTAATTGAGGTCACTGCTGTCCCGTTAACTCATGACAAATGCAGCTGAAATGTAAGCGACAAGAGCGTTTCGGGCTAAATGGAGCAATCCGGACATGAAACCGGCAAGCCTGATCAAGACACGTAAAACAGGCCATCCATGGCGGCTCGGCTGCCGCGTCCGTGCGGCAGACGGTCTTGATCCGGCTTACCGATTCCATGTCCTCGCATTGTTATGTGCTTCATAAAGTTAACGGGACCATTAGCCATGAATTGAAGTCTATTTATCAGACGGGGTTTGCTGGCATGCCACCTTGATGATTTCCGGCAAATGGGCGCTGATCGTTTCCTCAACCTTGCCGGTTAGTTTTTGAGTTTCCTTGTGAACGACCTGATGCATGGCCTTGATCATCACCTGGTAAAGGTGTTGATGCAGGGTGGATTGCAACTCCTCGGATAATCTGGAGACCAGACTGTCAACGGCTTCCTGGTTACTGGATGGATCATGGAGAACATCAAGCGTGGGTATTTCCACATTAATAGAAGGGATGTGAAGTATCCTGGTTTCCGGTTTTGTATTCATGATAAAAGGCCTGAAATATTATAAATTATGTGTATTTAGCTCATAACCCCGGTCACGGTAAAATGCATAATGCTCACGTGCCCGGGTCTTGAACCCGGGGTCATCATTGACCAGTTCGGCGACACGTTCGAACTGGCTGAAAAAGCCGGGAACTTCGTGCGCCAGGTTTATCAGTACATCGGCCTCCCGCGCCAGATCTTTATCGTGTCCGATGATGATGGGGGCGGGATTACTGGTGTTTTCAGTGCTTTTATTATGAGGGACGAAGCTGCCATCCCTGAATTTCCATAACAGGTCATCTATCAGGGATGTCTGTTCGCTGGATTCGGTGTGAATATAGATCCGGTTGCCCAGTTTGTAGGCCTTTTCGGTAATACGACAGGCGAGCTGCTGGCGAGCTGCGTTTTGTTTGTCCTTGCTGATGTAGAAATCAATGCGGGTCATCGCAGATCAGTTTAACCCGGAACCCGTGTTTATCATACCCGGTTTATCAAAAACTGCATCAGCATGGGTACAGGGCGGCCGGTGGCCCCTTTTTTCTTGCCGCTTTTCCACGCAGTACCGGCAATATCCAGGTGGGCCCATTTGTACTTCCGGGTAAATCGTGACAGGAAGCAGGCGGCCGTTATTGAACCCGCGGCCCGGCCACCAATATTGGCCATGTCGGCAAAATTGCTGTCGAGTTGTGTCTGGTATTCATCCCAAAGGGGGAGTTCCCAGGCGCGGTCACCGATTTGTTTTCCTGCATTGAGTAACTCGTGAGTCAGGGGATTGTGGTTACTCAGCAAGGCCTGTGCCTGATGGCCCAGGGCGACGATGCAGGCCCCGGTCAGTGTAGCGATATCGATGACCACTGCAGGATCAAAGCGTTCACAGTAGGACAGGGCATCGCAGAGTATCAGGCGACCCTCGGCATCGGTATTCAGTATTTCAATGGTCTGGCCGGACATGCTGGTGACGATATCACCGGGTTTATTGGCGTCTCCGTCCGGCAGGTTTTCCGAGCTGGGAATAACGCCTGTCACATTCAGAGGAAGCTGTAATTCTGCACAGGCCTGCAATGTGCCGATGACGCTGGCACCGCCACACATGTCGTATTTCATCTCATCCATGGCCTCGGAAGGTTTTATCGAAATACCGCCTGCATCAAAGGTCAGACCTTTACCGACCAGAACCGCCGGGCTTTCATCCCCGAGCCCGCCCCGGTATTCCATAATAATCAGCTTCGCTGGTTGCCGGCTGCCACGGGAGACAGATAGCAAGGCACCCATACCCAGTTCTTCCATATCGGACTCATCGAGAATCGCTGTTGTCAGGTTGGTGTGTTCTTTTGCAAGTTTACGGGCCTGATCTGCCAGGTAGGATGGCGTGCAAATATTACCGGGCAAGTTGCCCAGGTCTTTGGCGGTGATGACACCGTTGGCAATGGCCTGGGCCGCAAGAACGGCCTCTTCGCATTCGGCAAGTTCCCTCCGGCTTGGTATACTGATGACAATCTTGCGTAGCGGTCTTCTGAAGGCATCCTTTTCTGATTTGAGTTGATCGAACCGGTACAGAACATCTTCCACGGTCAGTACCAACTGGCTGGCCTTCCATGCGCTATCCTGGCCCTTGATGTTAATATCGGCCAGGTAAAAAACCGCTTCCATTGCACCACCTTCGTTCAGGGCGCGGGTCGCCGTTGCAATAATTTTTCCGTATTTGTCAGGATTTAGCTCCCTCTCACGTCCACAACCAGTCAACAGGATGCGGTCACACAAGGTACCCGGCACATTGTGAAGCAGCAGGGACTGGCCCAATTTGCCTTCGATATCCCCGCGCCTGATCAGGTTGGAGATATATCCATCACTGGCCTTGTCCAGTTGTTCGGCAGACGGGGATAATCTGCGGGGCTCAAAAATACCCACAACGACACAGGCAGAGCGCTGTTTTTCCGGGTTTCCACTTTTAACACTAAATTCCATGTCGTCTCCAAAAATTATTTATTTACATGCCATTATCTATCTATGCCGGTGATGGTGTATAATGACCGTTAAAGTATTGAAACATGTGTATTTTGTTAGCAACTCTTGGCAGTCATATGGCCAGGCGATAAAAAGTTTTCTGCTGTTTTTGGAAGTTTACTACATAAAATGCATTTTTCCAGCCAAAATAACAACTTTTCTATCCCGGAGGAAATATGATTTCCATTCTGGACAGATATATCAGCAGGGAAGTGTTGAAGACGCTGGGCGGTGTAGCGATAGTTTTATATCTTATTTTTCTCAGTAACCGACTGGTTCACTATCTGGCCGACGTTGCATCCGGTTCATTACCGGGCAGTTATCTTTTTATCATAATCGGATTGGCCTCTGTCCGTTACCTGATTATCCTGACGCCGCTGGCCCTGTATATTTCTATCCTGCTGTTATTTGGCAAAATGTATCGGGACCATGAAATGGCATCGCTGGCTGCATGCGGTGTCGGCACAGTCAGCCTGCTTCGACCCATTTTTATCGTTGCAGTTCCAATGGCAATTCTGATTTCCATTCTGACTTTTTACCTGGTGCCACTTGCGGCCGATGTTGAATTTTCTCTGTTGAAAAAATTTGAGAAAAATCTGGAGTTCACGGGTATCAGTGCGGGAAAATTTCATGTCAGTGGAAATCGAATTATCTATCTGGAGGGCATGTCGGATGATCGAACCCGGATGCAGAATGTATTTATACGAACAGAATACAAGGGGCGCGATATCCTCATGGTTGCTGAAAAAGCGCATATGGAGGTCGATAATAATACCGGAGAAAGACTGATTGTTCTGGATAACGGTTCAAGGTATGAAGGTACACCCGGGCAAACGGACTTCATGCAAGTAAACTTTTCCAGACACACAATTTTATTTGCAGACAAAAAGGAAAAGGCGCGCCAGTCTGATATATATTCCATGTCAAACCTGAAATTAATTTCGCTTGGCACACCCGAAGCATGGGCAGAACTCCAGTGGCGAGCGGCTATTCCGCTTTCTATTTTATTACTTGCCTTTCTGGCAGTTCCTCTGTCCAGGGTTCAGCCGAGACAAGGTCAGTTCGGGAGACTCTTTGTGGGTGTATTGATTTATGTTTTGTACGCAAACCTGCTGGCAATATCAAAGGCATGGATTGCGAACGGGACTATACCACTGATAGCAGGCGCCACCTGGGTCCATGTTGCGATACTGTCGTTAACCTTGCTGATACTGGTAAGGCAGTATGGGTTCAGCTGGTTACGTCATCGGTTTTCGGGTGGATAGAATTTGAAAATTATTGACCGATATATAAGACGCACAGTAGTGGCAGGTTCCTTGCTGGTCTGGTTGATCCTGACATTATTGTCAGGTTTTTTTGTATTTATTGATCAACTGGAAGATCTGTCCGGAAACTATACCGTGATCAAGGCAATTGAATACATGGTATTTATACTGCCTGGAAAGGCCTATGTGCTTTTTCATACATCTATTTTACTGGGTACCCTGCTGAGTATGGGGCATCTGGCCAGTAGCAGTGAACTGGTTATTTTACGTGCAGCAGGTGTATCTGTCGCAAGGATAACCTGGTCTGTTATGAAGGCGGGGCTCATATTAATGCTGGCCGGTCTGTTTATCGGAGAGGTACTGGCACCCTCAGCGGAACAATATGCACAGGAGTTGAGAATAACAACCCAGTCTGCATCAAAGTCCATACGCAGTGGCCAGGGATTGTGGTCGAAGAATAAACAGAATTTTGCCCAGATCGGAAGGGTTTATCCTGATGCCAGGCTTGCAGGCATAACCATATATTCATTCGATAAAAAGTATCATCTTTCAAGTATGATCAAGGCCACTTCCGCATCATATTCAAAGGACAAGTGGAATTTAAACGATGTCACCCGCACCGCTTTTAAATCCAGCTCTTTCAGCCAGAAACATTTTGACACGCTTGAGTGGGGCATGTTGGTACAACCGGAAATGCTGGACTCGATTTCTGTCAAGCCAATGGACATGTCAATGCTTTCACTGTTCCGGTATGTGCAATATCTTGAGGATAACCAGCTTGATTCATCCAGGTATGAACTGGCCTTCTGGATGAAGGTTGTCAAGCCATTTTCGGCCCTGATCATGTTACTGATCGCCATGCCATTTGTATTTGGCTCACTCAGGTCAAGCAGTACCGGGTTACGCTTGCTGGTAGGCATTTTACTCGGACTTGGATTTCACATGCTAAATGAGGCATTGAATTATATCGGCGTAGGCTATGGTTTTAACCCGGTGATCAGTGCCTTTTTACCCAGCATTTTGTTTGCCGTTGGTGGTTTTCTGGCGCTCAGGAAGGTAATTTAGGAATTGAAGGTATCAGATACCAGTAAAAAAGTGTCGGCATATGGACCTGGCCTGGCGTTTTATCACCTTGAAAGAGTACTAGACCGGTGGCACGTATTTTTCTTCTACCAGGACGACCTGTGTCCTGGCCAGGCGGTCATGGAAAGCCCGGTGCTTTTCATCCCACAGACACCATAGCAGCCCAACACCAAACGTCAGAATTGCCAGCACAAAACGCAGGCCTGCCTGTGTCCAGTTCAGGTTCTGGCCATTTTCAAGTTCAACCCGTATTTTCCAGGCACGCATTCCCAGAGTCTGTCCCCCGTGTGTCCAGAACCAGCCATAAAAAACAAAAATGATCAGAAAAATATAAATCTGGAATATAACGCTGCCAGAATGTATTGCTTTTTGTGTGAATGGCATGATGATTGCGGTTGCAAAAATCAGCGTGGCCAGCAACAGAAACGAATCATAAACAAATGCACCGATTCTTCGTTTTATGCCAACGTAGTTTGCAGTCACAACCACTGACTTCTGTTGTACCGGCATATTACCTGGTCCACGGCTTGGGCTGGTTGTATTTCATACATTATAAGGTTACATTCAATGACAGCAAAAGGATAGTTATCAGGGAAAATACAGCGTTTATACGGAATAATTAATGTCAGAAAAAAGTACCCCCTGTTTTTTGTTTTTATTACTGGGTCTTGCCATAAGCAGCCAGGTGCAAGCCGGCCCGTGTCGTCCCTGGCAGCAGGAGGACAGCGTGGCTAAAGATCTGGTTATTGGTGAGATAACAATCAATGCAAATAATATCTTTGACCCGGCAGATAAAAAAGAGAACCGTTGGTATCATCGCCTTGCAAATAAATTACATATACAAACCCGCCGCGAAATTATTGAATACCAATTGCTGTTTTCCAGGGGTGATAAATATGATGAGCGCATTATACAGGAAACAGAACGCCTGCTGCGTGCCAATAGATATATCAAGGATGTCACGGTCAGGCCGGGTCAGGTGTGCGGAAACGTTGTAGACATTGTGGTCAAAACAAATGATAACTGGACACTGACCCCGGGCCTGTCTTTTGGGCGTGCCGGCGGGTTTAACAAATATGGATTAGATATTCAGGAACATAACCTGATGGGTTATGGCAAGGACCTGAACTTCAGTTTTAATCATACTATTGACAGAGATGAGCGCCTGCTTAGTTATACAGACCCGCTGTTCATGGGGACACGTAAAAGACTGGATTTGTCAGCGAAAGACAACAGCGATGGTGAAGGGTATGTTTTTGGTTACACATTACCATTTTACCAACTGGATAGCCGAAAATCATGGGGGGTGACAGCTACCATCAACAAGCAGGAGACTCCGTTATACCGGAATGGCAGTATCTTCAGAAAAATAGGGGAAGACGAGAAGACACTCAATGTTTTTTATGGCTGGTCCGATGGCAATGTTAAAAAAACGGCGACCCGCTACAGTGTCGGCTGGACGGTGGAAGAGAAAAAATTTTCCGCTGTGGCGCCTTATAATATTATTCCGGCAACCAGAAAACTGTCTTACCCATGGGTAGAGATGGAGTATTTTGAAGAGAAATATACAAAGAAAACCAATTTTTCTACCATGGGTATTGTTGAGGATATTTCTTTGGGACATCATTTTAAGTTCAAGGCGGGTGCGCTAACTGAATCGATGGGTTCAGATAATGATTATTTATACTTGTCTGCCTCTTACAATAAAGGGTACAGACCATTTTTGAATCAGTTGGGCCTGTTGTCATTAGGTGTCAATTCATTTGTGGGCAATGGACCGCTTGAAGGGGTCAGGGTAAAGGGTAGCGGCCAGTGGCACTACCTGCAGAGCAATAACAGCCATTTTTATCTCTCTGGCGAGTTTGAGGCAGGGTCGAACCTGCAAGCCGAAGAGCAGATTACATTGGGGGGCGATACCGGACTCAGGGGGTATCCTGTGCGTTATCAATCCGGCAACAGGGCGTTTCTGGTAACGGTCGAACAAAGACACTTCTTCGATTGGTATCCCTTTAGAACAGTGAGAATGGGTACGGCAGTTTTTGCAGATGCGGGGGCGGCCTGGGGCCAGGGAAACAGCCGAAAGGTATTGTATGATGTCGGGGTTGGCTTACGTTTTGTTATAACACGCTCCAGCGATGCAAAGGTTCTGCATCTCGATTTTGCATTTCCGATTGGCGCCCCGGCTACCATTGATAACTTTCAGGTTATCTTGAAGACCAAAAAATCGTTTTAACGAAGTGACTGCAGGGTAATGCCGGATTACCAGTTAACCCCGGTATGCCAACATGCAGGTAAATATGTGTGGTGACTGTTCCCGTCATGGCGACAGATTTACCTGTAAAGATAAAATGAGCGAAAAGGCGGCCCGGAAGGTATCCACTACCCAGATATAATGAAGGAAATACCTTCCTGGCAGGTCCGTTACCTTGTGACGCTGGCATGAAACCAGGGCAGGTCAGTTCAAATTAATTCATGACAACAACGATTTTGTCGATTCATCACGCCTTTTTGGTGTTTGAGATGTTATGATATCAGAGGTTCCCAAGCTATTACATAATCAAACATTTGATATACAATAATAATTAGTGACTAAGGTAAACAAGAATCCCGATGGTATTTTAGGCCGTGTTTCAAAGTGGTTACAGAAGACACCTGCCTCTGCAACGGGTGTAGCCTGTTCCATTCCCAGATCTGAACATTCCATATCCCGATCCAATATAAGCGAAAATGCGCTGAAGGTACTGTATCGTCTGCACAAGGCGGGTTATCAGGCATGTCTGGTGGGTGGTGGTGTGCGGGACCTGCTGCTGGGGCTTGAACCCAAGGACTTTGATGTGGCAACAGACGCACAACCTGAAGACGTCAAGGCACTGTTCAGAAATTGCCGGATTATCGGACGGCGCTTCCGACTGGCTCATGTATTTTATGGAAGGGAAATTATTGAAGTCGCTACCTTTCGTGGCATGGGTGACGGTGACGAAGGGCAGCGTATGCAATCAGATGAAGGACGTATCCTGCGAGACAATGTCTATGGCAGCATCGAGGAAGATGCAATACGAAGGGATTTCACCGTCAATGCACTTTATTATGATATCAAGGATTCCTCGGTACTGGATTACATGAATGGCATGCAGGATATTCAGGGTGGTGTTCTGAAGCTGATCGGTGACCCTGAGCAACGCTATCGTGAAGACCCGGTCAGAATGTTACGTGCCGTCCGGTTTGCCGTTAAGCTTGGTTTTAAGATCCATGAGGACACGGAAAGGCCAATTAATGAACTTGCCGGCCTGTTACGTGATATTTCACCATCCCGGCTGTTTGATGAAAGTGTCAAACTGTTTTTATCTGGTCAGGCCTTGCAGGTATTTGAAATGCTGCGTCATTATGGATTGTTTGAAAGCCTTTACCCGATGACCGAGGAGGTGCTTGCGGGTGAGGAACAGGGGTTTCCGCATATGATGGTGGCACAGGCAATGAAAAATACGGACCTGCGCCTGCAGGAGGGGAAACCGGTTACCCCGGCATTTCTGTATGCAGCCATTTTGTGGGAACCTGTCAGGTTACTGACAAAGCAGATTCAGGATGAAGAGGATATGCCGGAGTATCCCGCCCAGCAAAAGGCAATCACCCGGATACTGTCAAAACAGGCGAAATATACGTCGGTTCCCAAACGGTTCAGTCAATTTATGCGAGAGGTCTGGCAACTACAGGGGCGCTTTGTCTATCTGTCCGGGATGAGGCCTTATAAGCTCCTGGCCCACCCGCGTTTCAGGGCGGCCTATGATTTTTTGTTACTGAGAGCCGGTTGCGGGGAAGAGGAACAGGAAGTCGCCGACTGGTGGACCCGGTTTCAGGAGGTGAGCTCTTCTGAAAAGAAAAAAATGATTAAAACCGGGACCCGATCACGAAACAGGCGTAAGAAAAGGGGGAATAATACACAGCCATGAGGTCAGTGCGTGCCTTTATCGGTCTGGGCAGTAATACAGGCAACCCTGCCAGGCAACTGGAAATGGCGATCGTGTCCATGGACGAAATACCGGATACCCGATTGAAACGCCTGTCCAGTGTTTATCTGACCCGGCCGATGGGCCCTGAAAATCAGCCGAACTATCTGAATGCCGTTGCCGAACTGGAGACAGGGCTTGAGGCGGTCAGGCTCCTGGAAGAACTACAAGCCATTGAAAACAAACAGGAAAGGGTACGTGACGGGGAGCACTGGGGCGAGCGCACGATAGATCTGGATATCCTGTTATATGGTGATACCGTTATCGATACAGACGAATTGACCGTGCCTCACCCTGGCATGCATCAGAGAGCCTTTGTATTATATCCCCTGCAGGAACTGGAGGCCGATATTGAAATTCCCGACAAGGGGGATATCAATACATTGTTACAAAATGACCTTGTTGGTGATGTTGTTGAACGCCTGGAAGTGAATATATGATTGTTGAAAAACCACCCCATCGATATGTAGTAGTAGAGGGGCCCATTGGTGTAGGCAAGACCAGCCTGGCAAGGCGTCTGTCTGAAAGCTTCGGCTCCGAACTGATGCTCGAGGATGCAGATGGGAATCCCTTTCTGGATCGTTTTTATGATGACCCGAAATCCGGCGCATTACCAACGCAGCTTTTTTTTCTTTTTCAGCGCGCACAGCAAATACAGTCTCTTATGCAGGACGATATGTTTGCGCCGGTGCGCGTGGCTGATTTTCTGATGGATAAGGACAGGCTTTTTGCAGAATTGACACTGGATGCCGACGAACTGCATTTGTATGAGCAGGTCGCAAACAAGCTCTCGGTAGAGGCACCGGTCCCTGATCTGGTTATTTATTTGCAGGCCCCTGCGACTATCCTGAGACAAAGGATAATGCAAAGAGGAATTAACTCAGAGCAGATTATTGAGGATGATTATCTGATGCGGATGGTGGATATCTACTCCAGATTTTTTTATAGTTATAATGATGCGCCGTTACTGATTGTGAATGCATCTGAAATAGACCCGGTTAACAATGACGAGGATTACCAGCTGTTATTAAAACGCATATTGTCCATGCGCAACGGCAGGCATTATTTCAATCCATTGCCAATGGCAATCTGATCAGGAAATATCATGTATAAAAAAACCGACAAGTCCGATAACAGGGTTACGATCAACACGCTGGCAAAGCTGAAACAGCAAGGTGAAAAGTTTACTTGTCTGACGGCCTATGATGCCAGTTTTGCAATATTGCTGGATAATGCCGGTGTTGACGTTGTCCTTGTGGGTGATTCGCTCGGGATGGTCATTCAGGGGCATGACACCACTGTGCCGGTTACCATGGAGCACATGATCTACCATGCATCCTGTGTGGCCAGTAATCTTGAGCATGCACTGCTGATGGTGGATATGCCATTCATGAGCTACACAAACATCGAGCAGGCACTGAAAAATGCAGCGCGGTTGATGCAGGAAGGTGGTGCCCAACTGGTCAAGCTGGAAGGGGGTCGGACACAACTGGATATTGTTCGGGCACTGGCAGACCGGGGCGTGCCGGTGTGTGCACATTTGGGGTTGCAGCCCCAGTCAGTACATAAAACGGGTGGTTACCATGTGCAGGGCCGAACCCGGGATGCTGCACAAACCATGATAAAGGATGCCAGTCTGCTGGAGGAGGCCGGTGCAGACATACTGTTACTGGAATGTGTGCCTGATCTTCTGGCACAGGAGATTACCAGTAATGTCACGATACCGGTTATTGGTATCGGTGCAGGGGGCAATACCGATGCGCAGGTGCTGGTCTTGCAGGATATACTGGGTATCACACCGGGCAGGCCGCCGAAGTTCAGTAAAAATTTCATGGCAGGCAAGGGATCTGTCCGTGAGGCAATAGATGCCTATATTCAGGCAGTCAAAAATGGCCGGTTTCCTGCTGAGGAACATATTTTCAGTTGATCTGAGTTAACCCCGTTAGTCGGGAGTTGCGTTGTGTCGTCTACGCATATCCAGGCGGTTACGGTACAATCCTCAACATGCAAACAGCCAGGACCAAATCACAATCCCGATCAGCCGTGAAAAGCTGGAAGCAGGCGGGTGAAAGTGTTGCTTTTGTGCCCACCATGGGTAACCTGCATGAAGGCCACCTCGAGCTGGTTGATGTTGCCAGGCAACATGCCGACAGGGTCGTTGTCAGTATTTTTGTAAACCCGACACAGTTTGGAGAGGGTGAGGATATTGATAATTACCCCAGGACACTGGATGATGACAGTACCAAACTGGCAGAAAAAGGTGTGGATCTGTTGTTTGCCCCGGGTGTGAGTGAAATATATCCGGATGATTCCAGCCAGGCCACCAGGGTTGAAGTGCCGAAGCTGACCGGCATATTATGCGGTGAATTCAGGCCAACCCATTTTATCGGTGTCACCACAATCGTGGCCAAGTTGTTTAATATAGTTCAGCCCGATATTGCAGTGTTTGGTGAAAAGGATTTCCAGCAATTGTTTCTGATAAGGAAAATGGTGCAGGATCTCGACTTCCCGGTAAAAGTTATCGGGGCATCCACTATCCGCGAAACGGATGGACTGGCCATGAGTTCGCGCAATGGTTACCTGAATGATGTGGAAAGAAAAACCGCTTCGCACCTGTATAAAACCTTGAGTGAGATGGCCTTCATTCTGAAAAAAGGCGATAATGATTTTAGAAGTCTTGAGGAAAATGCGTCGAAAATCCTCGAAAATGCAGGATTTACGGTTGATTATGTCAGTATCAGGCGTGTACGGGATTTGCAAACAGCGACATCGAATGACACCGTTTTGGTTATTTTAGCAGCCGCCAGGCTTGGTGAGACACGTTTGATAGATAACATTACGGTTGATATCTGATATAATTGCCTAAATCATTGAAGTTTATACAAGTTATGGATCTACTAATGCAAAGAACGATGTTGAAAGCCAAGTTACACCACGCCCATGTGACCCATTCGGAACTGGAGTACGAAGGTTCTTGTGCAATAGACGGAAATTTACTCGATACCGCAGATATTCAGGAATACGAGCAGATCCAGATCTATAACACCAGTAATGGCGAACGCTTTACCACCTATGCCATTCGTGCTGAAAATAATTCAGGCATTATTTCGGTAAATGGTGCGGCGGCACACAAGGCGAACCCGGGTGATCGCATCATCATCTGCACCTATGCCCTGCTGGACCGGAAGGAGCTGGCCGGGTTTAAACCGAAACTGGTTTACCTGGATGAAAACAACGGCATCAAATATTGCCGGAATGCGATTCCGGTTCAGGTCGCCTGAACCGGGCCAGGCAAACCATTCTTTTTAGCATATTCGAACGCATCATCCGGCAAGATATGCCCGGAGTTAATGTGCTTCCTGCCGTCATATTTCTTATGATATTCCAACAGTCATGAAACATGCCTGCTGTAATATGTTGAGTTTATTGCACCCCTTTGTGTCAGGATCAGATAATCAGGAATGACAGACCAATGAGTAAACCGTTTTCAGAATCGAGCGAAGAAAATAAACACGTTATTCTTTCCGTGTTACAAAAGATATACGTTAAACCCGGAATGGTTCTGGAAGTGGGCAGTGGAACCGGACAACATGCCGTTTTTTTCGCAGAAAAACTGCCACGCTTGCGATGGCAGCCAACCGATGTAGAAAAGAATCTTGCGGGAATACAGGCCTGGTTACAGGAATCAGATTCAGCGAATCTGTTGCCACCCAGAGAGTTGGACGTGACCAGTGAAAACTGGACGATGGATGAGGTTAACTATGTCTTTTCAGCCAACACGGTACACATCATGTCATGGGATGCCGTGAAGGGTTTATTTTCCGGTCTGGGCAGGGTCCTGATGAAAGACGGTCTGTTTGCCCTCTACGGCCCTTTTAACTATGACGGGCAGTTTACCAGTGACAGCAACGCGCGTTTTGATCAGTGGCTCAAGCAACGTGATCCCTTGAGCGGTATCCGTGAGTTTGGTGATCTGAACCAACTGGCAGGTGATGCCGGCATGGAACTGGTGAATGATTTTGAAATGCCGGTCAATAATCGCATTCTTGTGTGGAAGAAGGCGCAGGTATCCGGTAAGGGATAAAAGACAGCATGTATTAATGCAGACGGAAGAAAAATAAATATTGATACGTCATGCAGGCATCAAGAGGTAATTTATTTGATTTTAATATAAGAGAACCCCTGGCTCTGGAGTTCTGCCAAACGCACGACCCCCGAGGGAACCAGATCCACGCCAGGATAGAGCTTTTCTTTATCCAGGCCGATCGACTTGCGTGTGATATCACAAAGCTCCAGTTTTACCCCCTGTACATCGTGCAGAGCCGCAAGCCGGCCGCGTAGCTCTTCACGTTTTTCTGCCAGTGCAGCATCCTCTGCAAAGGGCGTGCCCTTCAGTTTATCGTCGGTGACAAAACGGATGCCATTGGCTACAAACACAATCCGGATATCATAATCAACTATGTCATCCTGAAAGGTATTGGTCATATTATTGATGCTGGTCAGCATGGCGCTGAATCGCTTGGGATCGGAATAATCCACATGATAGACCACCTTGGCCAGCTCATCCTGGAGTTCATTCGCATCGCCAGTTACATCAGGAGCAATATTTGCCGCCGGTGGATGTTGCAGGGTAAGGGCCTCGATAGACCGGGCTGGATCTGTT
>VAPH01004476.1_pt1 | contig 65986 bp, 58 predicted proteins | sample 3393861 | NCBI WGS metagenome assembly VAPH01 (sample SAMN08290439, study PRJNA428436) | hydrothermal vent metagenome | isolation source: Deep-sea hydrothermal vent chimney | place: Atlantic Ocean: South-mid Altantic Ridge | reverse complement strand
GTAACCGAGCAGGATCCCAAAGTACGGCTTGCTGAACTGGAACGGAAGAAAGCAGGACTGGAAATGGAAATCCAGAAAGTTCAGGCCGGTATTATGGATCCATATGACCCCACGCAGATAAAGGAACGTTTTTATCAGGTCGAGGAAACAGCCCATAAATTGTTGGCAGACTTTCGCCAGGTGGAACACAATTTCCGGTTACTGGATCGTGAAACCCGTGAGCGAATTGCGACCAGTGATTCAGCCAAAGGTCAGATGCTTGATGAAATTTTCCAGGAGCATGACATTATCCGGGACTCGGATCAGGGTAAAAGTTTCCGGGCTTTTTGGGAATTTCTGATGTCACCTGCACGCCAGTTGGAATTGTCGGAATTACTGGAGACAATATTCGATCTGGATGAAATCCAGCAACTTGAACCAGATGCTTTTCTCAGGCGCATCAAATTCTATTTGCTGGATGCGGGTGAAAAGGTACAAAGAACCAATAATCTGTTGGTGGAGCAATTACGTAAATATCTGGATAATCAGGTTTATCTGGAAAACAGGCGTATTATCTCGTTGATCAGGGAGATAGAAAAGCGTGCAATTGAAATCAAGGATAATCCACCACAGGAGCGGGTCTTTACCACAGTGAATGGGTTAAAACCGGGCTTGAATCTGGTGATGTCTCGTGGTTTGTTTATCCCCACGAAGAACCCGGCTATCAGTGATGCCCCGTTAACAGCAGGTGAGGCAACCATTGATACGGATGCACTCTACGAGCAGGTCTATGTTGATGAGAAGGAATTGCAGGCTCACATTAACAAGTCTTTACGAACCCGTTCCCAGATATCATTGGGAGAATTAGTTGAGTGCTATCCGATACGCAAGGGACTGGCAGAGGTTGTTGCCTATCTAAATCTTGCCAGCAAGGATGACAAGGCAATGATTGCAGATGAAGAAATTGAAACACTGACATTGACAGTTGAGAATAATCAGTTTCGTCAGATAAATTTGCCCAGGGTTACTTGGGTTCGTTAGGGGGATTATTCCGGATTATGTCTACATCACTCAATCTCCCAACCGAGGTATCCATCATCGCCATTCAATTATTGAAAGGCGTACTCTATCAGGACAGGCAACCTGAGCTGTGGAATGATTTATTGATGTTCCAGGCAGCCGTACGGGATTACTTTGCGGTTATTGGTTTGCAGGTTGTTGTAGATGAAACAGAAGGTTATGCCTTTTTGCGCCAGCAATCAGAATCCAATGAAACAGGTGAAGAAACACCGGTGTTGCCTCGCCTGATCCAGCGGCGGCCATTCAGTTACCCGGTGAGTCTGTTGTGTGTGTTGTTACGCAAAAAGCTGATGGAACTGGACACAGCCGGGGGTGAAACGCGCCTGATCCTGAGGCGTGAACAGATCGTTGATATGATACAGGTGTTTCTGCCAGAACACAGTAATGAAGCCAAAATAGTCGAGCAGATCGACAGTCATATCAACAGACTCGTGGAGTATGGTTTCCTGCGCCGCTTGAAAAGTGACGAAGAAGGTTATGAAGTGCGCCGTATTATACGTGCCATGGTCGATGCCAGCTGGCTCGGAGAGTTCGACCGGAAGTTAAAGGAATATCAGGCCTATGCAGACACAACAGTTTGATCTTGCTGCGGATGATGCGGTAGCCGGTTTCCGGTTGCAGCGTCTTGAGTTGTTTAACTGGGGCACGTTTAATCACCATGTCTGGCATATTGAACCGGATGGCTATAACACCTTACTGACGGGTGACATCGGTTCGGGCAAATCAACACTGGTGGATGCGGTGACTACTCTGCTGGTGCCGCATCACCGCATCACCTACAACAAGGCCGCCGGTGCTGAAAACAAGGAGCGTACGCTGTACTCCTATATCCGTGGTGAATACAAGAGCGAGAAGGACGATGCCACCCAGTCCGCCAAAGCGGTAGCGTTGCGGGATGAAAATAATTACACCGTCTTGCTGGGCCATTTTTACAATCAGGGTTTTGATCAACGGGTTACTTTGGCACAGGTATTCTGGCTCAAGGATCAGAAACACAATCCGGAACGTTATTTTGTCATTTCTGAAACAGCATTAAGTATCACAGAACATTTTAGCGGTTTTGGCAGCGATATACTGAACTTGAAAAAACAGTTGCGCCGCATGGAGCATGTGACGGTGCTGGATAATTTCAAGGAATACAGCAATCGCTTTCGTCATTTATTTGGCATCAACAATGAGCAGGCACTGGATCTGTTCTATCAAACAGTCTCTATGAAATCGGTAGGCAATCTTACAGATTTTGTTCGCAGTCACATGCTTGCAAAAAATGATGTGGATGGCCGCATTAATGAACTGCGGCGTAATTTTGATAACCTGAACCGTGCGCATGAAGCTGTGCTAAAAGCGAAAAACCAGATTGAACAATTGCAACCTTTGGTGGCAGACGGTGAGCGTTATAAAAAGCTGGATACGAAAATAGCAGAATTACGGAAATGCCGTGATGCCTTGGTGTCCTGTTTCGCGGCACACAAGGTGGAATTGCTTGACCGGTATATTGACCAGTTGGATATGGACATCCAGAAGATGACAAGCCGCCTGGAGATGCTTAGACAGGAAATCAGCCATTTGCGGGAACAGGAAAGCAACCTGAAGACCAGTATTGATGATCAAGGTGGTGGCCGGTTGCAGAAACTGGAAGAGGATATTGCCCGTCTGGAACAGGAGCGGGACCGGAAGCTGGAGGCCGATAAACAATACCACGGATATGCAGAGGCACTTTCACTACAAAAGGTTCATCATGAAAATGACTTTTATCATAACCGGCAGCAAGCGGACAACTTGTTTCGCGAGGTTGAAAAAACAATCACCGCCCTGCAAAACGATCATGTGGATGCCCGGATAGCCATCAAGGAAATAGAGGGCCAGAGCAAACAGGTCGGTGAGGAACTGGACTCACTCAAGACACGCAAGAGTAATATCCCGTTAAGAAACCTGACTATCCGGCGTGAGTTGGCTGAAACACTGGAACTGGATGAGAATGATTTGCCATTTGTCGGTGAGCTACTGCAAACAGATGAATCAGAGGGTGAATGGGAAGGCGCTGTCGAGCGGGTATTGCATAATTTTGCTTTAAGTTTATTAGTGCCGGAACATCTTTATGCGCAGGTTAGCCACTACGTTGACCGCGCTCATCTTAAGGGACGGCTGGTGTATTTCAAAGTACATGACAAGCAGAAATCATCTAAACATTATAATCAGGACCCCTGCTCTTTGGTGCGAAAACTACGCATCAAGTCGGATAGCGAATTTTACAACTGGCTGGAGCAGGAACTGGGTAAGCGCTTTGATTATATCTGTTGTGATTCCATGGAGGATTTCCGCCGCTTACCGAGAGCAATAACCAGGAATGGCCAGATCAAGTCCGGTGGGCAACGGCACGAAAAGGATGATCGCCGATCCATCCAGGATCGCAGCCACTATGTGCTGGGATGGAGCAACGAAAACAAGATACAAGCATTGGAAACGGTATTAGCGCGGTTGGTGCAGGAAAAACTACAGGCGGAGAGTCATTTCGCCACTCTGGATAAACAGCAGCAAGGGCTGAGTGACCGGCGTGACAGTATTCGTGATTTACTGAAAATCGAAAATTATGCGAATATAAACTGGCAGGTAATCGTACAGCAGATACAGACACTGGAAAAAGAAAAATGCGAGATAGAACAGAGTTCCAATATATTGCAATCACTTCGGACACAATTGCAGGCAGTACAGGATGAATTGCATACTAAAGAAAAAACAAAGGAAAACCTTGATGGTAAACAAGGTGGCTTGACGCAGCAACGTGAAGACAGGCAAGCAGAACGGAAGGAAGCGGGGCTGTTGATTTTGCTTTTAACCGAGGCCGAACGAGAAGAATTTTTCCCCGAAGTAGCAAAATGCCAACAACAGGCATTACCGGATAAAATATTAACGCTTAAAAATCTGGACAAAAGCCAAACAGCAGTGCGATTGTTTATCCAAACACAACTGGATAACAACAGATCAAAGCTCACGGGGTTGACAGGGCGTATTATCAGGCAGATGCAGGTTTACAAAGATACCTATGAAGTGGAAACCAATGAAGTGGATGCCAGCCTGGATGCAGTAGACGAATATGCCTCCATGTTGACTACCTTGCAAACCGAAGATCTCCCCCATCACGAAGATCGTTTCAAACAACTGCTTAATGAAGGTACGATTAACAGCATTGCCTTGTTCCAGAACCAGTTAGACAAGGAAAGGCAGGAAATCAGGGAAAAGATTGACACCATTAATATCTCGCTAGGGGGGATTGAATACAATCCCGGAACCTACATTAAACTGGTGCTGGACAAGACCCAGGATTTAGAAGTGCGGGATTTTCAGCAAGACATGAAAGCGTGTCTGGCGCATAGTCTGGATGATATTGATATCTATAATGAAACAAAATTCATGCAAGTAAAGTCAATAATTGATCGCTTTAACGGCCGTGAGGGCCAAGTGGATCAGGATCGCAAATGGACTCGCAAAGTGACTGATGTGCGTAACTGGTTTGTTTTTTCTGCCAGTGAACGCTGGGAAGAAGATGGTACTGAAAAGGAATTTTATTCTGATTCTTCCGGCAAATCAGGTGGGCAGAAAGAAAAACTGGCTTATACTATTCTGGCTTCTGCATTGGCCTATCAATTTGGACTGGAGTGGGGCGCTACCCGGTCTCGCTCATTCCGTTTTGTGGTCATCGATGAAGCCTTCGGCAGAGGCTCCGATGAAAGTACGCGTTATGGACTGGAGTTATTTAAAAAACTCAATCTGCAACTACTGATTGTCACACCTTTGCAGAAGATTCATATTATTGAAGACTATATTCGTGCTGTTCATTATGTAGATAATGAGGGTGGAAAAAATTCCGTGATTCGTAATCTTACGGTAGAAGAATACAAAGTGGAGAAACTTGCATATCAGCAGCGCACTAACAGATGATATTGCCCGCTGAAATCAAAAAAAAGGCCCTGAAGATCTGGGATAGCCAGCGCTTTTTAAAAGCCGGGTTGACAGGTGAACTGTTATTTCCTCTCGATATACCTTTCCGTAAAATTACAGCCAGAAAGGCTATCGATGATTTTGCGATAGTACGTGAGTGGATGAAAGATCTGGTATGTGCCAGCAAAGACCATCTTGGTTATGGTTACTCTGTTGAATATAAAGAAATCAATCATCAGCAACTGGGGAAGCAGTCTTTTCCCAGCCGGATTTATTTTATTTCTGAAGATGAGTTCCTGAAATTTATTGGCAAACAACGTGAGTTTAAATGTTTCCAGAAACTGCTTGAACAAACCCTGAGAGACCAACCGGCATTACAGGTCTGGCTGGAGCAGAAACCGTTAAAATTACTGGAGCATAAAGCCAGATGGCAACAGCTACTGATGGTTTGTAAATATTTTCAGGATAACCCTGAACCTGACTGTTACATCCGGGAGCTTGATATAGTCGGGGTTGATAGCAAGTTTGTCGAACAGAACAAGGGGATATTACGGGAACTACTGGATCAGCTTTTGCCAGATGAAGCGATTGATTATGAAGTAAAAGGGCTTGCCGGTCATGGTTTTGAGCGGCGTTATGGGCTTAAGTATGATGAACCATTGATTCGTTTCAGAATCCTGGATACAAAACTGGCTGGTGATTCTGGACTGACAGATATCAGTGTTCCTGTCAGCCAGTTCAGGAAACTTGCATTACCCTGTAAACAAATATACATCACTGAAAATAAAACCAATGGCCTGAGTTTTCCACCGGTAAAAGATGCAATCATTATATTTGGTTTGGGCTACGGCGTGAGTTCCCTCGCTCCAGTTGGCTGGTTAAGAGACAGGGAAATATTTTACTGGGGCGATATTGATACCCATGGTTTTTCCATACTGTCACAATTACGATCATATTTTCCGAAGGCAAAGTCTTTTATGATGGATCGTGAGACACTGTTAGAATTTCAAGGTCTTTGGGTAACTGAACCGGATGACAAACGCTGCGTTACAAAATTAATAAATCTGAATCAAGAGGAACAGCGCTTATATGTTGAGTTGCGAGACGATGTGATCGGAAATCGTATTCGTTTGGAGCAGGAACGGATCGGCATGTATTATCTTCAAAATTTATTGTCGAAAAGTAGATGTAGGGATTAAATGCTGGTCAATTGGGTTGATATTGGGTGCAATTCAATGAGCTGTATAATAGATGAGACTGTGAATAATTCTGTGGTGCGAAACGAAGTCGCTATAATGATTGTTTCACTTCTGTAGTTTCATGCCCCACTTGTTCTGTCACCCACCATTGGTTTTTGCTGGCGGACAAAAGCATGGAGGCGTATGTGTGACGGGTTTGAAGGGGGTAAGTGGTTTGCCACGGCCAAGGAACTCAAGCTTTTTGATCTGGTGCTGGAACTTGCCAACCGGAGCCACTGTGATCCGAAAACGCTGACGAGAGTAGCAAGGGATTATCTCGACAAGGAGCCCGCATTTGCCCTCGGTTCCTCAATGGCCGCGCTTCGTTGGCTGAGTGAGGGTTGGGGCTACGAGGTGACCAGCACCGACGTGGTGGAGGTTTATGACCGGGCGATGGACGCTGCGGCCAGGTTGAATAACATTGACGGTGTGACCGATCAGATCCGGCAGCTCGTCGAGTCGAATGAACAGGCATCGGCACAGTTCGTTCGACAGGCCCTGCAGGGACGGATGCGCGTATATCGGTAGGTAATTCCACTGTGACATAGTGGTGTATCTTCAGTAAATCAACCGGATATGCACTCTTTTTCAATTCCTCAGACACCACAACCAGTTATAATTCTATCGAAAGCATGCACTTAACCCAAAAAATTGTGTTTTAATTATATATCGCAAAAGGTAACACATATGCCACTATATGGATCATATGACAGAGGTTAGAGAGTACCTCGATGCACAGGGAAACAGTCCTTATGCTAAATGGTTCGATCGCCTGAATGTGGCTGCTGCGGTCATGATGTGTACCCCAAATAAAGGACATAGTAATTTGTTATATTTAGAGAAAGGAGTAGTTACTATGAATGAACATTATACAGAAGAATTTAGACAAGAAGCAGTAAGATTGGCAATTACGGGAAAAACATGCAAGGCAGATGTGGCCAGGGATCTGGGGGTCAAGTGCAGTACACTGCACACCTGGATCAGGAAGTATCGAACGGAAATATTATCATCAGAACCGATTAAACTGAATTTTGAGGAACAAAATAAACAACGCTCGTTTACAATCGAGTGGGAGTAAGGGGCATTTGCGAATGGTGTCCGTGATTGACGATGAAGCATGGATGCGGGAAGCCATTCATCTGGCTTTACATGCAGAAGAAGAGGGCGAAGTGCCGGTCGGTGCTATCCTGGTTCTGGACAATAAGAGAATTGCACAGGGATGGAACCGGCCCGTTTTAACCCATGATCCCACTGCCCATGCAGAAATCCAGGTGTTGCAGGATGCCGGCAAGGCATTGGGTAATTATCGTCTTCCGGAGGCGACACTCTATGTGACACTGGAACCCTGTACGATGTGTGCAGGTGCAATGATTCACGCACGTATCAAGCGCCTTGTGTTCGGTGCCTATGACCCCGGGACGGGTACCATTGAAAGTGTGGATCAAATTTTTGACCGCCCGCACCATAATCACAAGGTTGAATATCGGGGCGGTGTGTTGCAGGATGAATGCAGCGGCTTGCTCAAATCCTTTTTTGAAAAGAGACGAAATAAATGAATATCATTAATCATTCAAAGGGGTTATTGCTCCTTTTTTTGTTACTGTTCTGGTTGCAGGCATGTGATAAAGCACAGAATAACAATACAGGTAAATCTGCAACGCAGATCAACAAGAAAACTGTTTACCAGAAGAAATTTCCACTGGCATCCGTATCCATGGATTTGGTCAAGGTATCAGAGCATGTCTACTATGTCCGGGGGAAGGCAGGTATAGCCACCGAGAATGAGGGATTTGTTTCAAATGCAGGGGTCATTCTGACTTCTCAGGGCATTGTTCTCGTTGATGCCCTGGGGACACCGGCACTGGCAGAACTGCTGCTGGAAAAAATTGCACAGATATCTGATTTACCGGTCAAAAAAGTAATTGTTACACACTATCATGCAGATCATGTTTATGGCCTGCAGATATTCAAGGATCTGGGAGCAGAGATTATTGCCCCCATTGGTTCCTATGATTACATTGATTCCAGCACTGCGACTGACAGGCTTGAAGAAAGGCGTTTTTCACTTGATCCCTGGGTGAATGATAACACTCACCTGGTACCCCCCGACAAAATAATCGATAGCGAAACACACTTCAGTCTGGGCGGGATCGAGTTTGTCTTGAGTGTACTTGGCAAGGCGCATTCAGACGGTGACCTGACAGTCTATGTCAAAAATGACAGGGTGTTATTGTCCGGCGATATTATTTTTGAAGGCAGGGTGCCTTACCTGGGGGATTCTGATACGAAAACCTGGCTGGAAACCCTGGGAAAGCTCGAAACCAGTCAACTGGCAGCATTGATTCCGGGGCATGGGGCTATGGCCAGTAATCCCAATCAGGCATTGAAAGAAACCCGCCGCTACCTGTTTTTCATGCGTGATAAAATGGGGCAGGCTGTCAGGGACTTTGTATCTTTTGAAGAGGTTTATTCTGCAACTGACTGGTCGGAATTTAATAAATTGCCGGCATTTGATGCCGCCAACAGGAGGAATGCCTTCCAGGTTTATTTGTCGATGGAAACTGAATTACTGGAAGGTGGCTAGCCTGTATTTATTATCTGGCAGTGTTTGCCAGGCGCAAGCCTGTGGCGATGATAGAAAAGGCTATGGTGATCACCAACTGACGAACCAGGTTCGGCCCAGGCCCGATTGGTATAACGTGGTGCTATTAATTCCCCATCAGCTTGACGTAGGGCAGTGTATTCAGCGGTTACTGTCTGCAATGTGGCTAATTATCCATTCTGTAGCGGTATTAAAATCAGTCAGAGTGATTGCCGTATCGTTTATCAGCCTTTCTTCATCGCCTTGCTGGTATTTTCCTGTCTGGACCAGTATGCCCTGAAGCCCTGCATTCAGGGCCCCATCGACATCCGCATCGACATCGTCTCCTATCATCAGGGTTTCCTCCGGCCGGGTTTTCATACTATCAACTGCCGCCATAAAGAATTCCTGGTCAGGTTTTCCTGTAATGATTGCCTTTGCCCCTGTTGAATATTCCAGCGCCTCGACAAATGCACCCGCATCGATGCTTAATCCATCACTTTCCCTGAAATAACGGTTTTTACCCATCGCGATCAGGGGTGCCCCGTCGATAAGCAAGCGAAAGGCACTATTCATGTTTCTATATGTAAAATCATCCTCGGCATCACCAATCAGGACAGCATTATGTGGTTTGCATGCGAGATCAGTAAATTCCTCCCGCAGGTTTTTGTGTATTAACATGTAGGGGGAAAGCCTGTGACTTTGGAGATAGGAATGTGCTGCCATCGGGGCAGTGAAGAGCTCTTCCTGATTCACGGAAAAACCCATGTTTACCAACTGCCGAATGATTGCTGCAGCTGGTTTGCGCGTGGTGTTGGTAACGTACCGGATCGGGATGCCAGTTTTTTTCAGACGAATCAGAGAGTCAATTGTGCCTTCCAGTGGCTGGTCACCCACGTATAGAACACCACTCAAGTCCAGAAGGATTCCTGAAATCATAAATTGACCCAGACAGGTAACTATAATAATAAATATAGACGCTACCGGGTACGTTGTGAATGCTGGATTACAGCAGGGATCAGCCAGAAAATACAAATAACACGGGCATTCCTGTTATGAACGCCCATGTCATTGCGGGAACAGAAATCAGTTATTTTGAAACGACAGTACGGTTTCTGCCATTGTGCTTGGCTTCATACATGGCCTTGTCGGCACGTTCAAAAAAATCGTTCTCGGTATCTGTGGCTTTAAGTAGAGTCACACCCTGGCTGACAGTGACGTTAGTTGAATTGCCACCATAGTTACAGTTAAGACTGGAAACAGACCTTCTGATTCTTTCTGCCAGTTGGTGCGCACCTTTCTTTGTTGTATTCCGCAACAGAATAACAAATTCTTCACCGCCATAGCGATAGACAATGTCTGAATCGCGCACCTCCTCGCTAATACGTTTTGCCACGTCCCTTAAAACACAATCACCAAAAAGATGTCCAAAAGTATCATTAACACTCTTGAATAAATCGATATCAAGGATAATCATCGCAAGTGGATTTTTATGTCGTTTTGCCAATGATATCTCCCTGGAAACACTGGCATCAAAGGCAGAGCGGTTACATACACTTGTCAGTGGATCGACGAGCGCATTTGTAACAGCCTGTCTGTACATCAGGCAGTTATGTAATGGATTCAGCAAACTGGATAACATGTATTCCAGTTTAATCGTTTCGGGCTCAGTGAATTTTTTTGAACGCGTAAACTCGATTTCACCCAGATTGTTTCCGCCCATCAGCAAACGATACTGGCAGGAGTGCCTTTTGGTTTTACCATTGGAATAACAGAAGGAATCCTCAGGATGACTGTACTTGATACTGTCAAATGGCACATGCTTGAGGGTCTGTTCTTCGTAGATTTCAAACACTTTCCCTATATCCAGCGTACTGTGCAGTTGATTTGACAATTCAAGCGCACTAACAGCTTCGGCTTTTAGCGAATGATGTATATCTGCTTTTTTATGTATCGGCATTTTCCTGGAATCATCCTGTAACTGTCTGGTATCTTTGGTTATTACACCCGATTGTAAAGCCATATCGATAGTCCTGAATTACTGTATTGCCAGGATTAATGCGAGATTTGTGCCAATCTCAATAAAGATGAGTTAAAATACATATAAAACAATAAGATATAATTTTTTATGATAAGATTACCTGGATCATTGACGTAAAATTGACGCATTATTATTGCCAATGCGGCAACTTCTTGTATAGTTGGATGGACTATCTCAACAACAATTCCTGCAAGGCAACCAGTTGGTTAAATGGTTATAAAACAGACATTCATGATCCTGATATTCTCGTTCTGCCTTTTTCAGGGCAGTGTCAGTGCTGCCAGCGCGGCGACCGGGGTTGAACAACTCAGTGAAGGGATGGTCAATCCGGGGTTTCATAACAAGCCTGACTGGTTCAAATTGAGTTTAATGGAATTACAGGATGATGTAACCGAGGCGGCCAAAGAAGGAAAGCGGGTTATTCTCTTTTTTTATCAGGATGGCTGTCCGTATTGCGCAAAGCTGTTGAAGGATAATTTTACGGATAAAAATATTGTCAGGAAAATCAGAAAGAATTTTGATGTCATTGCCATCAATATGTGGGGCGACAAGGAGATTACTGATCTTCAGGGCAGGGAGACGATAGAAAAAGACTTTGCCGAACAAATGAAGGTTATGTATACGCCTACCCTGCTGTTTCTGGATGAGAAGGGCAAGGTGGCATTGCGCATCAACGGCTATTACTATCCGGAAAAATTCAGTTCCGTACTGGATTATGTTTCAGGAAAAATGGAATCACGGCTGAATTTCCTTCAGTATTACAAACAAACCAGCCGGAAGAAGTCCTCAGCGAAACTACATATTGAAGCGTCCTATCTACAGCCTCCCTATGACCTTGCCAGTACATTGAAGAAAGACAAACGTCCCTTACTCGTTTTGTTTGAACAGAAAAATTGCCGCTTATGTGATGAACTGCATCTGGATATTCTGAAAAAAAAGGAAGCCATGGAGGCACTCATGGCATTCGATGTCGTGCTTCTGGATCAGCATTCAAAAGGCTTTCTGATCACGCCCCGGGGAAAGCGAATGCGTATAGCTGACTGGGCCAGGAAGATAAAGATACAACATATGCCCAGTATGGTGTTTTTTGATGTCAATGGCAGTGAGGTTTTCAGGGCAGAGGCATATCTGAGAACCTTTCATGTAGTTGGCGCGATGACATATGTGTCTTCCGGCAGTTACAAGACACAACCAAATTTTCAGCGTTATTTACAAGGCGTCAGCAGTGAGATGGCCAAAAAGGGGATCAAGGTAGATCTGATGAAATAGGCCGGCTACTCCCGGAACGGCATAAAGTCTTCTGCAAGAAAAGAACGCCCGGTGAATTCCTTGCTGTCCGGGCCCAGTAAAAACAGAAAACCGGCCATGATTTCTTCACTGCCGGGGACAGTTCCGGGATCTTCGCCAGGGTAGGCGAAAGCACGCATTGCTGTTCTGACCTTGCCCGGGTCGATGCTGTTTACACGAATACACTTTTCTGACTCGAGTTCATCGGCGAGTATTTGCATCATGTTCTCCAGGCCAGCCTTGGATACACCGTAAGCACCCCAGTATGCACTGCCTTGTTTGCCGCAGCCATCACTAACAAACAGAATGCGTGCGTCTTCTGATTTGTTCAGGAGCGGAAGGCATGTCTGGTTGATTAAAAAGGGTGCATTCAGGTTAACCTGTAAAATTCTGGACCATGCCTCGGTATTATATAATTGCATCGGGGTTATATTTCCCATGACTGCTGCATTATGAACCAGTCCATCCAGCTGGCCGAATTCACGCTCGATCGTTATGGACAGCTCATCACAGTTGTCCACCGTGGCGCCCTCCAGATCCATCGGGTAGAGAGCAGCCTGTACAAAACCACTGGATTCAATTTCATCATAGAGTGACTCAAGATTGGCAACATTCTTGTCCAGCAGGATGGTTGTTGCGCCATGTTTTGCACAGGAAAGTGCCAGCGCTCTGCCGATACCATCTGCGGCACCGGTGATCAGTATAACCCTGTCAGCAAGCAGGTCGTCTGGTGGTTCATAGTGTGGCATGTATTTCCTTTTAATCTCTGTAGGAGCTGTCCCATGGCGGCGAATTATGTATGGGTTGCGGCCATGGGCCGCTCCTGCAGCTTAGCCTCTGATGGTTTGGTTTCCCACAGACTTCTGTAATATCCTGTCTGCACATTGTAAACCACTCTGAATAGCACTTTCGAGTGTGGAGGGAAGGCCTGTGTCGATATAATCACCTGCGAGCCAGATGCCGTTGCCGATGGATTCACAGCGTGGTCGAAGCCGGTCACTCCCGCATGTGCATGAAAACGTAGCCTGCTTTTCCCTGAGCAGGAAAGTTGATTCCGGTTCTGGCCATTCGGGGAATAGCTGGCGTGTTTCCGAGATTATTGTTTTTTCAAGTTCATCCCTGTTCATGTCCAGATGTGGCCCATTGGTGCTGATGACGGCTGCAATCAGCCCGGGTTGCCCGCATGTGCGCCGGTCAATCAGCCATTGAGTGAGGCCATCATAAATACCTGCCATATCATTTTCGATGCGGATGGTTTCAGGGAATTGCATATACAAGGTAATGATTGCCTCTTGCTTCAGTTGACCCAGTCTTTCTGTAATATCTTTAAGCCCCGGTAGGGGCATGAGTAATTTTCCGGTCTGTCGGCAAGGTGTGGCCAGTACCAGATTTGAAACAGAATAATCCTGGCAGGATGTTTTTATTCCGGACAGGATTTCCCCGTCCATAATAATCTCCAGGACACGTTCATTGGTATTGACCTGGCCACCTCTCTGCCGGATATACCTTGATGCCGGGGCAGGCAGCATATCGCCCAGGCCAACCCGGGGTAACAGCATGTCGCTGTTGTGCCGTGATCCGGTAAAACTTTTTCTGAGTACGTTCAGAAAAATACGCGCCGAAGCCATTGCGGGAGTTGTATTGAGTGCGGCAATGCAGAGTGGTCCCCAGAATGTGTTGGTTACTCGTTTACTTTGGCGGTGTTTGCCGAGGTAGTCTGCGACACACATATCGGATTCGAGTGTGAATCCTGTTTTTAGCAGGTGAAGCCAGAACCGGATGATGCCGGTTTTATCAGTGATGTTCAGCCCCCTGGCAGTGATGACGCCGACAAAAAGATGGAAGGGGCCTGGCAGGGCCGCCGCGCAGATTTTTATGCCAGATCCATGTAATGAATGTATGCACAGATCGAGTTTTTTTCGATAGACAATATCAGATTCCATGAGCCCAAGTATTTCAAGCATGTCCAGAAATCCCCGGTATGCACCCAGTAAAATGTGTTGTCCATTGTCCAGCCGTTTATTATTCACCGGGACGCTACGGGCACGCCCGCCAAGTTGGCCGGAGGCTTCCAGTAACAGTACTTTTTGCCCGTGCGCACTGAGTTTGACGGCGGTTGCAAGACCGGCCCAGCCACCGCCTGCAATCGCTGTTATTTCTGTGCTATTGGATACCGTCATTTTACGTGATCTGGTTTTTTTATTTTTCTATATGTTTTCCAGGCGATCCAGAGTTTTCTTAGTGGCGTCAGTTTGACACGGTGTTCCATGACCTGAAATCCATCATTCTCGATCTCGGTGAGTAATGTCCGGTAGATGTTAGACATGATGAGAGAGCTTCTCTGACTGAACTGATCACCTGCTGGCAGGTGGGCCAGGGCTTTATTGTAATACTCATGCGCCCGTTTAACTTCAAACTGAACCAGCCTTCGGACAGCATCGGTTGTTTCGGGTAATTGCAGATCTCCAGGTTTGACCCTGAATGAGTCCAGTTCCTGCAGGGGCAAATAAATTCTGCCGTGCATGGTATCTTCCTTGATATCACGAATGATATTGGTTAGCTGGAAGGCAATACCAAGATTTTCCGCAAACTTCAGTGTGTCGCGATCACGGTAACCAAAAATCTCTACGGCCAGCAAGCCGACCACACCGGCCGCACGATGACAGTACAGTAATAAATCATTGAAATCATCATAACGAGTGATATCCAGATCCATCTGCATGCCGTCAAGTATTTCATCAAGATATTCCTTGTGCAGGTCAAAATTTTCAAGTGATGTTGTCAGTGCCTGTGTGACCGGGTGAGTGGCCTTGCCGGTGTATAATTTATCCACCTCCTCGCGCCACCAGTCCAGTTTGGATCGGGCAATGCCGGGGTCTGTGCATTCGTCAACAACATCGTCCACTTCGCGGCAAAAGGCATAGAGGGCGGTAATGGCCCTTCTTTTTTCTGTAGGCAGAAAAAGAAAGCTGTAATAAAAACTTGACCCGCTTTGTGCTGTTTTTTGCTGGCAGTATTGATCGGGGGTCATGACAGTTTTACAAAAGGTTTTATGGAATTCGAGTATACCTGAAAATGTCGGGTCAGGCCGCGAGACATAATCCAGAGCCAGTCAGGTTTTCCGAGCCGGGGCGAAATAAAAAAACAGCCCCCGCGTTTGTGGATCTTGTTGAGGATCTGCCATCCCCCCAGTGTTACCATTCTCAGCTCCATTCCGACTCTTCCTGGAAGATGTACGCCCAGTGGTGAGCCCTGCCGAAGCATCGTGAATACGCGTTGTATTTGCATGTCCAGAAATTCACCTGCATGAGGCAGGGGCTGTTTTTTCCCCAGGTCTGCTTCAGTTATATTGAATTTTTCCATTTCATCCTGTGCCAGGTAAATACGATCCCTGTCGGTATAATCTGAATAAATATCCTGTAAAAAATTAATTATCTGTAAGGCACTGCAAATGGAATCCGACTGTTCCAGGTTTTTGTCTGAAGCCTCATTAAATAATACCAGCAACATGCGTCCGATCGGGTTTGCTGAAAACCTGCAATACTCCAGAACCTCGGGAAAACCGGTATAACGCTTTTTATGAACATCCATATTAAATGCAACGAGCAGGTCAAGCAGATGTTCAAGTAACCCGGGGTGGGATTTCAGAACATCTGACAAGGCGATAAATACGGGTTCATTTTCCGGTCTGCCAGCGGCTGCCAGTTGCAGGCTTTGTTCGGCCTTGTTCAGCAAGTCAGTCCTTTCTTCAGGGTGAAGACTGCCTTCGTCAGCGATATCATCGGCCATTCTGGCAAAGGTATAGATGGCACTGACCGGTTTGCGAAGATTTCGTGGCAGGAAAACAGATGCCACCGGAAAGTTTTCATAGTGACTGCCGGTCAATGTCTGGCAATGCTGGTAGGCCTGTTCCAGGGTTCGGGATTGCATTTGTATTATCAGTCTTTTTCTAGCGATCGAACCGATTTATCAATGGGCTCAGGCGTATCCAGCTGTTTATGGGATTCAATGCCCAGCTCGTGCAGTTTTCTTGCGCCGGGTATTACCTGTCTTTCCAGTGAGCCAACAGATTTATTAAATGATTCCACGCTACTGCCAAGGTTTTTTCCCAGTTTGCCGAGGTGTTCACTGAAAGTGGCCAGCCTTTTATACAGGTCCTCACCCAGTTGCCGGATCAGGTCTGCATTTTCGGTCAGGGACTCTTGTCTCCAGCCAAAGGCAATGGCCCGGAGTAATGCAACCAGGCTGGTGGGGGTGGCAAGGATTATTTTCTGTTTGAGTGCCTCTTCGAGTAATCCGTGATCCCTTTCCAGGGCGGCAGACAGGAACTGGTCACCAGGAATAAACAGCACGACAAAATCGGGTGAGTTTTTAAACTGGCTCCAGTAGGACTTGCTGGCCAGTTCCCTGACCCTGTCCTTGACATTGCGCAGATGCCTGGCCAGTTCCTTTTCGCGCTGTTCATCATCCTTTGCCTCAATAGCGCTGATATAGGCATCCAGTGGTGTTTTTACATCGACAATGATTTCCCTGCCGGCAGGCAGACGGACGATCATGTCCGGTCTGATCGCGCCGTCCTCTGTATGGGTGTGTTCCTGTTCGAAGAAGTCACAATATTCGACCATGCCGGCAAGTTCTGCGAGGCGCTTCAGGGTGATTTCTCCCCATTGGCCACGTACTTCCGGACGTCGAAGGGCCTGTACCAGGTTGCGTGTTTCACTCTGTAACAATTGTTGTGTCTGGGACATGCTTTCAAGGTGACGTGTGAGAGACCCGTACGCCTCCTTTCTTTCATGTTCCATCAGCCTGATTTGTTTTTCCGTTTTGTCGAGGGCCTCCCTGATGGGTTTAACCATGGTTTCAACGGATTTTTCTTTTTGTTCCAGATCCTTTTGTGCATGGATCTGGAATTGCCGGAGTTTTTCCTGGGCCAGTTTGAGAAAAGATTCGTTGTTGCTTTTCAGCGCATCATGCGACAGTGAACCGAACAGTTGGCCCATTTCCTGACGGATCTGCTCCTGCTCCTTTCTGTGTTTCTGTTCCATTTCGAGCGAGGTATCCAGCCTGACATTTTTGTTGCGCAGGTCGGAAATAACCTTCTGGAGGTGATGAGAGGCGATAAGCCACCCTGCAATAAATGCAATGGCAGTGAACAGAATTGAATATATATACATTGAACCGGTCATTGAACCGATCATAACGCAATATCGGCTTCAGTGGCAGTCTGGCAGGTTTCCCGGAGAAGGTGTTTGGCCGTTGTGGTTATTTAACCAGATAATAATGTCTTCCGGTTTTGAAATGATATCATCGGCTCCCCACTGACTGATGTCATCGTCGTCATTGATATAGCCATATTGTGCAACCAGACTGGACATGCCGGCTTGTCTGCCGGCCTGGATGTCACGCTCGGCATCACCAATATAGAGGCATTCTTCAACAGTACTGTTACATTGCTGGCAGGCCAGAATCATAGGCTCCGGGTGGGGCTTGCGATTATCGGTGGTATCGCCACTGATCACGCAGGATGACCGCTCGAAAAGATTCATTTTTTTCATCAGCGGGTCAGTCAGCCAGGATGGTTTGTTGGTAACGACGCCCCATTTCATATCACTGGATTCGATATGATGCAGTACCTTTTCCATGCCTGGGAACAATGCAGTATTTTCTGCAATATTTTCCTGATATATCTGTAGCAGGCGTTGCCTGAGTTCTTCAAACCGGTTGCTATTATGGGTATGGGTAAAGCCGAGCCTGATCATTGCAAGGCCGCCGTGCGAAACAGCGGGGCGAATCTGTTCATAGGGTATGGGTTTCAGATTCTGTTCATTTCTTACGATATTCAGCGCATAAGCCAGATCAGGTGCGGTATCCAGCAGGGTGCCGTCAAGATCAAAAAGAATGGTTCGTATCATATAATTTAATTATTCGTCTTCGGGACGAACGGCATGGACGATATAGTTTACGTCAACATCCGCGCACAGGCTGTAAACCCGTGTGAACGGGTTGTAGTTCATGCCCGTTAACGCTTTCGTTTCAAGACCGGCCTGTCTTGCCCATTTGTGTAACTCGGAAGGGCGAATAAATTTGCGATAATCATGGGTGCCTTTCGGTAGCATGCGAAGCAGGTATTCTGCACCTATAATTGCAAACAGGTAGGATTTCGGATTGCGATTGATGGTTGAAAAAAAGACATGACCGCCGGGTTTGGCCAACTTGCAGCAGGACGCAATAACCGATGCCGGGTCGGGTACATGCTCAAGCATCTCCATGCAGGTTACAACATTAAATGAGCCGGGTTGTTCGCCGGCCATATCCTCTACAGTGGTCTGGATATAATCTACTTCCAGACCGGACTCCAGCAAGTGTAACCTGGCAACATTTAACGGTGCTTCGCCCATATCAATACCCGTTACATTGGCCCCTCTGGTGGCCATGCCTTCAGACAGAATGCCACCACCACAGCCTACATCCAGAACCCTTTTACCGGCAAGATCGGCACGTTGATCTATGTAGTCCAGCCGGAGCGGGTTAATTTCGTGTAATGGTTTGAACTCACTGTTCGGGTCCCACCAGCGTGAAGCGAGCTGCTCAAATTTGTTTATTTCCCGGGGATCAATATTTTTTTTACTGTTTGACATCATCATCAGACCTTTTGATACGCTGTTGCCAGCCGTGTGTTCTTTCCAGAATCTCTTTTAGATCCATGCGGGTCAATTCTCCCCGGTTGAGCAGGTGTTGTCCATTGATCCAGACATCTGTCACCTTGTCCCGGCCGCCGGCATAGACCAGTTGTGATATCGGGCAATACAGGGGGCGGGTCTCAATGCTGTCGAGATTGAAGGCAACGATATCGGCCGACTTTCCTGCCAGCAGGCTACCGGTCTCATGTTCTATACCGAGGGCACGGGCGGCGTTGATGGTAACCATCTCTATGGCCTGCATGGCAGGCAGGGTACGCGCGTTGCCGGCCACTGCCTTGGCCAGCAAGGCCGCCGTCTTCATTTCCCCGCACATATCAAGGTCATTGTTACTGGCCGTGCCATCGGTCCCCAGCGCGACATTGACCCCGGCCTGAAGCAGTTTTCCAACGGGGCAAAAACCACTCGCCAGTTTTAAATTGGACTCCGGGCAATGAACCACATGTGCGCCGGACTCTGCGACATCACTTATTTCAGAATCCGTTAATTGTGTCATGTGAACGGCCAGTAGACCGGGGGTTAACAGTCCCAGCTGTTTCAGTCTTTCTATCGGACGCATTCCAAAATTTTCAATACTCTGGTTGATTTCATCTACGGTTTCATGAACATGCATGTGTATGGGTATTTCCAGCTCATTGACCAATACCTGGACACGTTGTAATGGCTGATCTGAAACCGTGTAAGGGGCATGCGGGGCAAATGCCGTGGTAACAAGTGATTCATCCCGGAAACGATCGTTGACTTCAAGCCCCTTGTTGATGTAATCATCTGCATCGGTAGCCCAGGCACTCGGGAAGTCCAGAACAATCAGGCCAACGACGGCCCGGATACCGGCTTCGATAGCGACTTGTGCCGTCACTTCCGGGAAAAAATACATATCATTAAAACAGGTGGTGCCGCTTCGAATCATCTCTGCAATCGCAAGTCGGGTGCCATCCTTGATAAATTCCGGGCCGATAAACCTGCTTTCAACAGGCCAGATATGATTTTGCAGCCAGTCCATCAGTGGCAGATCATCGGCCAGCCCACGTAGCAGGCTCATGGAGGCATGGGTGTGGGCATTGATGAAACCGGGTGTCAGTATGTGGGACGGGAGGCGCAGGCTTGAATTTGCCTGATATCTATTTCGGGCATCGACAGCAGGCAGAATTTCCAGAATCCTGCCATTATGGATTGCAATAGCATGGTTCTCAAGCAGTGAATCATCGGGCTCGACGGGCAGTATCCATGCCGCTTCAAGAAGGGTATCTATTTCCTGCATAAATTCTATTTTATATTCATAAATATCAGCAATACATATCGTGTATTATATGGTTAAATAATCGCTTATGTCATTATAATCACAGAAAATTGATATTGTCGGTCAGCATGAATGGCAGATAACAGTGACCGGTAAAGATGGATGGAACCCCGGCGAGATATAATCAGTACGGTTACCGACGCGATAAAAGGGGGTGCTGAATGTGAGGCACCTGATCCGTTAATACAGGCAGTTCAGGCAGAAAAATGTTACTAGATACAATTCGACCTATCAAATGGCAGGACGATTCAATGGTCCTGCTCGATCAGCGTTATTTACCACAACGTGAGCAGGATTTTATTTGCAACAGTCTTGATGATGCGATTGTCGCCATATTCGAAATGGTCGTCAGGGGTGCGCCTGCAATCGGCATTACAGCGGCCTACGGTATTGTCCTGATGGCCAGGGATTTGTACGGCAGGCATGGTGACCAGTGGATTAATGAAATGGAACCGGGTTTGAGGAAGCTCTCGGATGCCAGGCCGACCGCAGTTAATCTGGACTGGGCCATCAATGAAATGCGAAAATTAATTTCAAGGTACAAGGGTGGTGATCCGGTACCTGTGTTGCTGGAAAAGGCACGTTCAATACATCAGCAGGACATCGAAGCGAACAAGATGATGGGTGAAAACGGTGCAGAGCTGATAAAGGAAAAGGTGGGTGTTCTGACACACTGTAATGCCGGGGCGCTGGCAACTGGCGGGTATGGCACCGCACTGGGCGTGATTCGCAGTGCATATCAGGCGGGTTTGATCGAGCAGGTTTATGCGGACGAAACCCGGCCGTGGTTACAGGGTGCTCGCCTGACCGCGTGGGAACTGGTCAAGGACAGGATCCCGGTATCATTGATTGCCGACTCGGCAGCGGCCTACCTGATGAATCAGGGCAAGGTCGGCTGGGTCATTGTTGGTTCTGATCGCATTGCGGCCAATGGAGACGTGGCCAACAAGATCGGCACCTATTCCACAGCCGTCAATGCACGCTATCATGGCGTAAAATTCATGGTTGTTGCCCCGACCTCAACGATCGACATGAGCCTGGAAAACGGTGATCAGATACCGATAGAAACACGAAATACGGATGAGCTGTTGCGATTTTCTGATACACCTGTAGCGGCAACCGGTTGTCATGGCTGGAACCCGGTCTTTGATGTCACCCCGGCCGAGCTGGTGGATGCCATCGTCACCGAACGGGGAGTGGTTTTGCAACCGGACAGGGACAAGATGGAAAGGCTCATGACAACAAATTAAATCGTTACGCGTTTTATTTCCCGCCGCCGCAGTAGCATCATCCTGGGCCCGACAGGCCCCGGGGTGGATTGTTATCTTTACCCCCTATAACGTTATAATATTTGTTGTTATAAAGCCTCCGGTCAACAGGAAAACCCGGAGAATTACAGAACCAATTTATCACCAGAGACGCTCAGAGCCGATTTAAGCGTCTTTTTTTATAATGAAGCAGGTTAGTGCTTATGTTACAATTCCATTGATAAGTGGCCTGAATCAGGATTTTCACATTCTGAATCAGGTATTGAATGATATCCACGGGAAAAAAATAGAAAACTGATGGCTGATTTTGCCAAAGAAGTCCTGTCTGTCAATCTTGAAGACGAGATGAAACAATCCTACCTCGATTACGCCATGAGCGTTATCGTGGGTCGAGCCTTACCCGATGTCCGGGATGGTCTGAAACCGGTACACAGGCGTGTTCTTTACGCGATGAATGTGCTGGGGAATGACTGGAACAAGTCATATAAAAAATCCGCCCGTATCGTCGGTGATGTGATCGGCAAGTACCATCCACATGGAGACACTGCCGTCTACGACACCATTGTTCGCATGGCCCAACCTTTTTCACTTCGTTATATGCTGGTTGACGGCCAGGGAAATTTCGGTTCGGTAGATGGCGATGCCCCGGCCGCGATGCGTTACACCGAAGTGCGCATGTCGAAGATCGCCCATGAGTTACTGGCAGACCTGGACAAGGATACAGTCGATTTCGTATCCAACTACGACGAGTCCGAAAAAGAGCCGGTTGTTTTTCCGGCAAGGGTTCCAAGTCTGCTGGTTAATGGTTCGGCCGGCATTGCGGTCGGCATGGCAACCAATATTCCACCGCATAACCTCACCGAGGTCATCAATGCCTGCATCGCGCTGATGGATAACCCGGAATTATCTGTCCAGGAACTGATGGAGATTATTCCCGGCCCGGATTTCCCCACGGCCGCCTTCATCAACGGCGCACGTGGCATCCACGAGGCCTACAAAACGGGCAGAGGCCGTATACAGGTTCGTTCACGCACCGAGGTCGAGGAATATGGTAATAATCGTGAACGTATCATTGTTACAGAATTGCCATACCAGGTTAATAAGGCCCGTTTACTCGAAAAAATAGCCGAGCTGGTTAAAGATAAGAAAATTGAGGGCATTTCGGAGCTGCGCGATGAGTCCGACAAGGACGGTATGCGCATGGTTATCGAGCTGCGTCGTGGCGAGGTGACCGAGGTTGTTCTGAATAACCTCTATCAGCATACCCAGATGCAGACGGTTTTTGGTATCAATATGGTTGCCCTCGTCGATGGCCAGCCAAGACTGCTGAATCTGAAACAGATCCTTGAGTGTTTTATTCGTCATCGGCGCGAAGTCGTTACCCGTCGAACCATGTTCGATCTGCGCAAGGCCAGGGAGAGGGCACATGTACTTGAGGGGCTGGCGGTGGCCCTGGCCAATATCGACGACGTGATTGCCCTGATCCGATCATCTGCGGGACCGGCCGAGGCCAAGTCCGGGTTGATGGCCAGGGTGTGGCAGTCCGGAATCGTCTCGGAAATGTTGCAACGTACAGGTGCCGAGGCATCCAGGCCTGAAGATCTGTCTGCCGAGTACGGGTTACAGAGTGAAGGCTATCGACTGTCAGAGGCGCAGGCCCAGGCAATACTGGAGTTGCGATTACAGCGGTTGACCGGTCTGGAGCAGGACAAGATCGTAAATGAATTCAAGGAGCTGCTGGAAAAGATTGATGCCTTGCTGAATATCCTGGGTAATCCGGACCGGTTGAAACAGGTAATCAAGGACGAGTTTCAGGAAATCATTGAACAGTATGGTGATGAACGTCGCACCGAAATTATCAGTATGCAGTCTGACCTGAACCTGGAAGATCTGATCAGCCCTGAAGATGTTGTTGTAACATTGTCACATGCCGGTTATGCCAAATCCCAGCCGGTCAGTGTCTATACGGCACAACGCCGTGGTGGCAAGGGCAAGGCGGCAACAAGGGTCAGGGAAGAGGACTTTGTTGACAAGCTTTTTGTTGCCAACACCCACGATACGATCCTGTGTTTTTCCAGTCTGGGCAAGGCCTACTGGCTTAAGGTTTACGAACTGCCCCAGGCGAGTCGGATGGCCCGTGGCAAACCGATAGTCAACCTGTTGCCCTTGCAACAGGATGAGCGCATTACTGCCATTCTGCCAGTGACTGAATTCAGTGAAGACCAGTTTATATTCATGGCAACGACCAGTGGTACAGTAAAGAAAACGCCGTTGTCACATTTTTCACGGCCACGTTCTAACGGGATTATTGCAGTTGAACTGCGTGGAAATGATCGTCTGGTCGATGTTGCCATTACCGATGGTCAACAGGATGTCATGCTGTTTACCAATATCGGCAAGGCCATTCGCTTCAGCGAAAATGATGTTCGTCCCATGGGACGTACGGCCTGTGGCGTTCGCGGGGTTCGTCTGGTGCAAGGCCAGTCCGTCATTGCCCTTATCATAGTCAGTCATGGAGAAATACTGGCAGTAACGGAAAATGGTTACGGGAAACGAACCAGAATTGAAGATTATCCGGTGCATGGCAGAGGTGGCCAGGGTGTCATCGCTATCACTGTTAATGATCGAAATGGTGATGTTGTCGGTGCAGTCCAGGTATGTGAGCAGGACGAAATCATGTTGATCAGCAATGGTGGAACACTGGTCAGAACGCGTATCCAGGAAATATCAGTGATGGGCAGAAATACCCAGGGTGTTCGTCTGATATCAATCAGCAAGGATGAAAAGCTGGTTGGAGTCGAACGCGTTGCCAGCCTGGACAGTGAAGAACCACAGGACAAAAAAGAAGATTAATTTTCAGATCAGGAGTAGTGCCGATGTCACGAATTTATAATTTCAGTCCGGGTCCTGCCATGTTACCCGAGGCAGTTTTAACACAGGCAAAAGAAGAAATGCTCGACTGGCAGGGCAGCGGCATGTCTGTCATGGAAATGAGTCATCGTGGCAAGGAGTTCATGTCGATTGCCACAAAAACAGAGGCCGATCTGCGAACATTGATGGCTATTCCTGAAAACTACAGGGTACTGTTCCTGCAAGGTGGTGCCAGTAGCCAGTTTGCGATGGTACCCCTGAACCTGACAGCACAGCATGACAAGGCGGACTATTTTAATACCGGCGCGTGGTCCAAAAAGGCCGTTGCCGAGGCCAGCCGTTACTGCAAGGTCAATGTTGTCTGGTCTGGTGAAGAGGCCAAATTTACCGGCGCACCTGATGCGGGCGGATACCAGCTGGATCCGGAGGCGGCCTATGTCCACTATACCCCTAACGAAACAATTGGTGGTGTTGAGTTTCCCGCTATCCCCGATAGCGGAGATGTGCCCCTGGTAGCAGACATGTCGTCAACCATTCTGTCACGACCGATCGATGTTTCCCGATACGGCATCATCTATGCGGGCGCACAGAAGAACATAGGCCCCGCCGGGTTGACCGTCGTCATTATCCGCGATGATCTGTTGAGTGGCCCACGTGATTCAGCACCGGCCATGTTCAAGTACTGCACACATGCAGAAAATGATTCCATGTATAACACGCCACCGACCTATGGTATGTACCTGGCCGGGCTGGTATTTGAATGGTTACTGAAAAAAGGCGGACTTGCGGCCATGGGAGAAATCAATGAACGTAAGGCGGCCAGATTGTACTCGGCCATCGATAATTCCGGTTTTTATCAAAACCCGGTTGAGATACGTTCGAGATCCTGGATGAATGTTCCTTTTACCCTTGCCGACCCCGGGCTGGACACTGTTTTTCTTGAACAGGCAACATCGCAGGGTCTGGTGACGCTGAAAGGCCACCGTTCGGTTGGCGGTATGAGGGCCAGTATTTACAATGCCATGCCGGAAGAGGGCGTTGATTCCCTGATAAACTTCATGCATGAATTTGAAAAGGCTCATGGATAGTTTGAATTGCTATGGGTTTTGTTTTCCGGCGTTTGCCAGGAATGCTTCGCGGATAAATCCGTTCCTGCGGGCTGGTATCCCGTTGCTTGTGGCGGGGAAATCTAATAATGTTACTAAATATGATCTAATGACAGGAAAATATGAACAAGATTCTGACACTGAATAATATCGCTGTGAAGGGCCTGGAAAGATTGCCCAGGGAACAATATGAGGTTGCATCTGAAATACAGAATCCGGATGCAATACTGCTGCGTTCCTTCAAAATGCATGACATTGAAATTCCGGATTCTCTCAAGGCCGTTGGTCGCGCCGGTGCCGGTGTAAACAATATCCCGGTGGACAAAATGAGTGCCAGAGGAATCCCTGTTTTTAATGCCCCGGGTGCAAACTCCAATGCGGTAAAGGAGCTGGTTATCGCCGGCATGCTGATGGCTTGCAGGAATATCGGCCAGTCCTGGAAATTTGCACGCAGCCTGGAGGGTGATGACGCAACTATCAATAAAAATGTTGAGTCCGGCAAAAAGAATTTTGTCGGCTTTGAATTACCCGGCCGTACTCTGGGGGTTGTCGGTCTGGGTGCCATCGGTATTCGTGTAGCCAATGCCGCGCTGGACCTGGGGATGGAAGTGATCGGTTATGATCCCGAAATTACAGTGCAGGGCGCATGGCAGTTGTCTTCAACTGTAAAGCAGGCATCCAGTGTTGATGATCTGTTGTCAAAATCAGACTTTGTTACCTTTCATGTACCCCTGATTGAAGCGACCCGGAACCTGATTAACGCCGAGCGCCTGAAAATCATGAAGGATAATATTGTTATCCTGAATTTTGCCAGGAATGGAATTGTCGATGACGAGGCCATGGTGCAGGCACTTGATGACGGCAAGGCCTATGCCTATGTCTGCGATTTTCCCAGTAACCTGTTAAAGGACCATCCACGTGTTATCACGTTACCGCACCTGGGCGCCTCAACACAGGAAGCGGAAGATAACTGCGCGATCATGGTTGCAGACCAGGTACGTGATTACCTTGAAAACGGCAATATTCTCAACTCCGTCAATTTCCCCCGGGTCGACATGCCGCGCACAGGTGGATACCGGTTGGCAATCTCGAACGCAAATACCCCGAATATGCTGGGTCAGATATCAACGAAACTCGCCGATGCGGGACTTAACATTCTTGATATGTTAAACAAGTCAAAGGGAGACATCGCATACACCCTGATTGATGTTGACTCTGAAATTTCAAAGGAATCTGTAAAGGAAATTGCTGACATCGAAGGTGTTCTGTCTGTACGGACATTATAGGCAGTTTCATAGGGTGCTCATATGAGTAATAACGACAAACTGGCTGAGATACGAAACCGCATCGACCTGATCGATGAGCAGATTCAGGAGCTCATTACCGAGCGCGCCAGATGCGCAGGGGAAGTAGCGGAAGTCAAACAGCAATCGAATGAAGAAGTCATTTTCTACCGCCCTGAAAGGGAGGCGGATATCCTGCGAAAGGTGCAATCAAGAAACCAGGGGCCACTAAGCAATGAGGAAATGGCCCGCCTGTTTCGCGAGATAATATCCACCTGTCTGGCACTTGAAGAGGTTCTCAAAATTGCCTATCTCGGCCCTGAAGGGACATTCACCCAGTCAGCCGCGCTCAAACACTTTGGTCATGCGGTAGAAACCATGCCATTACCTGCCATTGACACAGTATTCAGGGAAGTGGAATCCGGTTCTGCGCATTACGGGGTGGTGCCCGTGGAAAACTCGACAGAAGGGGTGATCAGCCATACCCTGGACATGTTCCTGCGTACAAACATGAAAATTTGCGGGGAGGTGGAACTCCGTGTTCACCATTGTTTACTGTCGAACGAGCAGAACAAGACATCCATCAAAAAGGTTTACTCACACCAGCAGTCACTGGGCCAGTGCCGTGAATGGCTGGATGCTAATTTATCACAGGCGGAACGGGTGGCCGTCAGCAGTAATTCGGAAGCGGCGAGGCTGGCGGCTTCCGAACCGTCGAGTGCGGCCATCGCCAGTGATGCATCGGCAGAGATATACAAACTGAAAATCCTTCAGCCCAATATTGAAGACGAGCCGGATAACACGACCCGTTTTCTGATCATCGGAAAGCAGCCGGTTGGTGTCAGTGCCCGCGACAAGACATCCCTGCTGTTATCGACCAATAACAGTTCCGGGGCATTACACGGATTACTGGCACCACTGGTAAAACATAATATCAGTATGACCCGTATCGAGTCGCGACCCTCTAGAAAAGGAATGTGGGACTATGTCTTTTTTATTGATATAGAAGGTCATGAAACCAGTCCCGAAATTTCCATTGCCTTGCAGGAGCTGGAGCAGAAAGCGGCCCTGTTCAAGGTTCTGGGCTCCTATCCCTGTGCAGTTTTGTAAATATTCCCATGGCTGACCTACGCGAACACTTCGGCGCACTGGCCGTGGAAGGTATCCGTTCCCTGCAACCCTATGCACCCGGTAAACCCGTTGCTGAGCTGGAGCGGGAATACGGGGTCAGTAATATCATCAAACTGGCATCCAACGAGAATCCACTCGGCCCCAGTGCTGAAGCCATCAAGGCATGTCAGGCTTGCCTGGATGAACTGGAATTGTATCCGGACGGAAACGGTTTTGCACTGAAGCAGACGCTGGCCGAACAGTATAGTCTGGATATGAACCGTATCACCCTGGGCAATGGCTCAAATGATATTCTGGAATTTATTGCCAGGGTATTCCTGGCGCCGGGTTTAAACGCAGTATTTTCCGAGCATGCCTTTGCAGTTTATCCACTAGTGAGCATGGCGGCCGGCGCAAGGCTGAATATTGCCCGACCCAACACAAGAGACCATGCCATGCCGTACGGTCATGACCTGGCGGCCATGCGCAGCCTTGTAGACAGGGATACACGGGTTATATTTATTGCCAACCCGAATAATCCGACAGGCACCTGGATTGATGCAGATTCACTGGAGGCATTTATTGCGGATGTACCGCCGCACGTCATCGTGGTTGTTGATGAGGCCTATGTTGAATATGTGACAGAAGAAGATTATCCCGATTCGATTCCATGGCTGCAAAAATACCCCAATCTGGTTATTACCCGGACATTTTCCAAGGTACATGGGCTGGCAGGGTTGCGGATCGGCTATGCTTTTTCGCACCCGGAAATTACGGATCTTCTTAACCGGGTCAGGCAGCCTTTCAATACCAATGCCATGGCCCAGGCAGCAGCACTGGCATCTCTGGGGGACCCGGATCATGTCAAAAAAAGCATTGAATCGAATTCAACGGGGATGGCCCGGATTTGTCGTGCCTTTGACGACATGGGTCTGGAGTATATTCCATCGGTCGGTAATTTCATCAGTTTCACGACAGCGCTGCCGGGAGATGAGGTCTATGAAAAATTACTCCGGCAAGGCATTATTATTCGCCCCGTCAGTAACTATGGTCTGGCTGATTACCTGCGGGTAACGATTGGTTCCACTGAGCAGAATGACCGCTTTCTGCATGCACTGAAAGTGATTACAGGGTCAGGAAAATGATCAATCGTTTATGCATCATCGGTGTTGGATTGATCGGGGGATCACTCTCAAGGGCCTTGCGTGAAAAAGGATTTTGTCGACATGTAATCGGCTGTGGCCGTGATGAAAGGCATCTGCAGCGTGCCCGCCAGCTTGGGGTTATTAATGAATACAGCACCGACCCGGCAAACGCAGTACAGGGTGCCGATATGATCGTGGTATCCGTTCCATTACGTGCGATGCAATCTGTTTTTGAACAGATCGATCCCCATGTCTCCGTCGATGCGGTGTTAACCGATGTCGGCAGCGCCAAGGCCTGTGTGGAAACGGCTGCAAGAAAAACGCTTTCAGGAAGCCTTGACCGGTTTGTTCCCGGTCACCCGATTGCAGGCACTGAAAACAGTGGTGTTGAGGCATCATTTGCAGAACTGTACCAGGGACACAAGGTTATTCTGACGCCACTGGAGGAAAATACCAGGGAAACAATCGGGCGTGTAAAGGCAATGTGGGAAGCCACAGGTGCAAATGTTCAACAAATGACGGCGGCCCATCATGACGAGGTGCTGGCCGAGACCAGCCATCTGCCGCATGTACTTGCCTTTGCACTGGTTGATACACTTTCACACATGGGCGACAGTGACGAGGTCTTTCAGTATGCTGCCGGGGGCTTTCGGGATTTTACCCGCATTGCATCGAGTGACCCGGTTATGTGGCGCGACATCTGCATGGAAAACCGTGACGCCATTCTGAAAATACTCGACCGTTATATGAGTGATCTTGAAAACCTCAGGGAGGTTATTTCAAAAAGTGACCTGGAAATGCTGCAAAAAATATTCAGTCGTGCCAAGGATGCACGTGACAAATACACACAAAAATATTCCTCCTGAAGAATTCGCTCATGAGTACTCATTCGCAACAAAATGTCATTTTTACAGCCAAGCCAGGCGGTAAACTTGCAGGCAGGGCGCGTGTACCTGGAGATAAATCCATATCACACCGTTCTATTATGCTGGGTTCACTGGCAGAAGGTGTGACAAAGGTGTCAGGATTTCTTGAAGGTGAAGACAGTCTGGCAACCCTGAATGCATTCAAATCCATGGGCGTAAAGATTGACGGCCCGGAAAACGGCAAGGTTACCATCAACGGTGTCGGGCTGCACGGTCTTCAGAAACCGGGCGATGATCTGTACCTTGGTAACTCGGGAACGTCCATGCGCCTGATGAGTGGACTGTTGGCGGGCCAGTCGTTCAATACAGTGCTGACAGGTGACAAATCCCTGTCCGGTCGTCCCATGCGGCGGATCATTGATCCGCTGCTGCAAATGAATGTGGGTATATCAGCGGCACAGAACGGAACGTCGCCCCTGAAGATAATCGGGGGTAAAAAACTTGAAGGCATTGAATATACCCTGCCGGTTGCCAGTGCCCAGGTCAAATCCTGTCTGTTGCTGGCAGGTCTGTATGCGCAAGGCAAGACCTGTGTAACCGAGCCGGCCCCGACCCGCGACCACACGGAGCGGATGTTGCAGGGTTTTGGTTACGAGGTCATGCGTAAAGGTTCCACCGTCTGCCTTCGCGGTGGTGACAGGCTTCAATCAACCTCGATCGATGTACCGGCCGATATTTCCTCGGCGGCCTTTTTCATGGTCGGTGCCAGTATCGCCGAGGGTTCTGACCTGGTTCTCGAGCATGTTGGCATCAATCCTACACGCACGGGTGTTATCGATATCCTCAAGCTGATGGGTGCCAGTATTGAGCTGAGTAATGAAAGTGAAGCCGGTGGCGAGCCCGTCGCCGATATACATATCCGGTCCAGGCAGTTGAAAGGGATTACGATCCCGGAAGAACTGGTTCCGTTGGCCATTGATGAGTTCCCGGTGCTGTTTGTTGCGGCCGCCTGTGCCCGGGGAACGACAATTCTGACGGGTGCGAGGGAACTCCGTGTCAAGGAGAGTGATCGCATCCAGGTTATGGCAGACGGACTCAAGGTCATGGGTATTGATGCCGAACCGACGGCAGATGGCATCGTCATCCAGGGTGGCCAGATGACCGGTGGTACCGTGGTGAGTCATGGTGACCACAGGATATCCATGTCGTTTGCCATGGCTGCACTTAAATGTACTGCCCCGGTTGTTATCGAGGATTGCGCCAATGTGAATACGTCATTTCCCGGCTTTACAGAACTGGCGACAGGCCTGGGTCTGGCTGTATCAAGCGAGGTCAGCGATTAACCCATGAAAGGGCACCAGACTGAATCGGTCCCGGTGGTGACGATTGACGGGCCCAGTGGTACCGGTAAGGGGACAATCGCCAGAATTGTTGCGGACAGGCTGGGCTGGAACCTGCTGGATAGCGGGGCATTATACCGGCTGCTGGCCCTGGCGGCACAGACCCGATCAATTGCACTGGATAATGTTTCAGAACTGGTAAAGCTGGCACCCGGTCTGGATGTGCAATTTATGCCCACTAAAAATGGGGAAACAGAAATTTTTCTTGATGGTGAAGAAGTTAGCCCATCTATCAGGACAGAAGAGGCGGGTAACAATGCCTCAAAAGTGGCCGCCCTTGGCGAAGTCAGGGCAGCCCTGGTCGACAGACAGCATGCCTTCCGAGTACGGCCGGGTCTGGTGGCAGATGGACGCGATATGGGGACGGTGATATTTCCCGATGCCTGCCTGAAAATTTACCTTACGGCCAGTGCCGAAGAAAGGGCTAAAAGACGCCATAAACAGTTGAAAGAAAAAGGATTAAATGTTAACCTCCTCGACCTTTCCCGGGAGATATCCGAGCGGGATGATAGAGATGCCTCGCGCAAGGTTGCACCACTGAAGCCCGCAACCGACGCCGAGATAATCGATACGTCGGATATCGGTGTTGATGAGGTTGTCGACAGGGTAAATATCCTGCTGGAAAAATATACCTGATTAGCAGAAATTTTTTTATGGATCATGACAGGATAGCAATACTGTTTGTGATTTTTGATGAACAAACCGTGAATTGCCAGCAGTAAACAGCGCGGATTTAACTTTGATGAACAAAGCCACTAGCTGGCTTGGGATTAGTAAACCAATGACCGAAAGTTTTGCAGAATTATTTGAAGAAAGCCTTGCCACCAATGACATGCGCCAGGGTACGATCCTGAACGGATTGATTGTCGACATACGAAACGATGTCGTTGTCGTCAACGCGGGTCTCAAGTCGGAAGGCTGTATACCAATAGATCAATTCTACAGTGAAAGTGGTGAACTGGAAGCCAATATTGGCGATGAAGTGGAAGTTGCACTCGAGTCATTGGAAGATGGTTACGGAGAAACGAAGCTTTCCCGTGAAAAAGCCAAGCGGGCCCAGGCCTGGAAATTCCTTGAAGAAGCACAGAATAACGAAGACATTGTTACCGGTGTCATCAGTGGCAAGGTCAAGGGCGGTTTCACTGTTGAAGTCCATAATATCCGTGCATTCCTGCCCGGATCACTGGTTGATGTTCGTCCTGTCAGGGATGCAACCTATCTTGAAGGCAAGGAACTCGAATTCAAGGTTATCAAGCTGGACAAGCAGCGCAACAATGTTGTTGTTTCGCGTCGTGCAGTGGTTGAAAAAGAATACAGCGAAGAACGGGACACATTGCTGCAAAACCTCGAGGAAGGCAGTGTTACCAAGGGTGTTATCAAGAACCTGACTGATTACGGAGCATTTGTTGATCTGGGCGGTATAGATGGCCTGTTGCATATTACCGATATGGCGTGGAAACGGGTCAAACACCCATCAGAAATTGTCAATGTCGGTGATGAAATTGATGTCAAGATCCTGCGTTTTGACAAGGAAAAGAACCGTGTTTCACTGGGCCTCAAGCAAATGGGTGATGACCCGTGGAAGGGAATTGAAAGTCGTTATCCCGAGAACAAGACCCTGATTGGCAAGGTGACCAATATCGCCGACTACGGTTGTTTTGTCGAGCTGGAAGAAGGTGTTGAAGGGCTGGTGCATGTGTCTGAAATGGACTGGACCAACAAAAACGTTAATCCTGCCAAGGTAGTACATTTAGGCCAGGAAACAGAAGTCATGGTTCTTGATATCGATGAAGAACGCCGTCGCATCTCCCTGGGCATGAAGCAGTGCAAGGCCAATCCCTGGGAAGACTTCTCCAGCCAGCACAGCAAGGGTGACAAGATTAGCGGGATCATCAAGTCAATCACCGATTTTGGTGTCTTTGTCGGGCTGGATGGAAGTATCGATGGTTTGATCCATCTATCTGATATTTCGTGGAATTCTACGGGTGAAGAGGCCATCAGAAACTATAAGAAAGGCGATGAGATCGAGGCCGTTATCCTGGCGATTGACCCGGAACGTGAACGTATTTCGCTGGGTCTGAAACAAATAGACAAAGACCCCTACTCGAATTTTGTCGGAGAACACAGCAAGGGTTCCATCGTCAAGGGAATGGTTAAAGAGGTAGATGCAAAGGCCGCTATAGTTGACCTGGGAGAGGGCATTGAAGGTATACTGAGAGCCTCTGAGCTCACGCGTGACCGCGTTGAGGATGCCAGAACCCTGCTCAAGGCGGGCGATAAAATTGAGGCCAAATTTATGGGTGTCGATCGCAAAAACAGAACAATCATGCTTTCCATCAAGGCCAAGGACAATGAAGACGAGGCCAAGGCCATTGAGGACTATAGTAGATCGGCTGATAATGGCGCTGCAACCACCCTGGGTGATATTTTGAAGGAACAAATGGACAATAAATCAGAATAAGGTATTGACTTTTCTTCGATTTTTCTCTAAATATAGTTAAGCAATTGAAAATAATCGGAAAAACGAGAGGCCATGGACGGTCTCCCAGTATTACAGGAAAGAACAATGACAAAATCTGAATTAATTGAATCACTGGCAAGAAAACAGAGTCATTTGGCCTATAAAGACGTAGAGCTGGCTATCAAAAGCCTTCTTGAACAAATGAGCCAGTCCTTATCAACGGGTAATCGTATTGAAATCAGGGGCTTCGGCAGCTTTTCATTGCATTTCCGGCCACCTCGCATTGGCAGAAACCCCAAGACAGGAGATTCCGTTACCTTGCCGGGAAAGCATGTTCCGCATTTCAAGCCTGGTAAAGAGCTGAGAGAGCGTGTGGACACAAGCAAGAATGAGCATCCCCTGGTTGAAGCCAACTGAAACAGCTCCACATCATCAGGTACCCGTCTGTTTATGATAGCAATGTGAAATAACGCAAATACTGATATTATTAAAGCCGCCTGCTACAAGGCGGTTTTTTTATGTGGATCATACCGGGTTCCATTGATGTATTGACGAACGAAAAAGTGCTATGAAATTGTTATTTGTACTGGTTATCTCGTTTGCTGTGCTTGTCACTGTCATGTTCACAGTGCTGAATTCAGCAGAGGTTTCGCTTGATTTTTATTATACAAGCGTGCGTCTTCCACTGTCTCTGGTGCTGGTCATTACACTGGTTGTTGGCGCTGTTCTCGGGGTCATAGCCAGCCTGGGTTTGATACTGAGGCTCAAGAAAGAGAATGTTAAATTGAAAAAGGATACCAAGGTGGTTGAACAGGAGGTTATCAATCTCCGCCGGCTACCACTCAGGGATATTGATTGATGACTGAATTGATCTGGTTATTACTGCCCGTTGCCGCGGCCTCAGGATGGATGGCGGCCCGAAGCAGTTTCAGGCGGGAGGGTAAGCGCTCCGGGTTTGATGTCAGTTCAGAATATTTCAAGGGCCTGAACTACCTCTTGAACGAGCAACCAGACAAGGCCATCGAAGTCTTTATCAAGATGGTTGAAGTCGATAATGATACGGTTGAAACTCACCTGGCGCTGGGTAGCCTGTTCAGACGCAGGGGAGAGGTGGATCGGGCAATCAGGATACATCAGAACCTGATAGCAAGACCGACCCTGAACAGTGAGCAAAGATCCCATGCCTTGCTGGAGCTGGGTGAGGATTATATGAAGGCCGGGTTGCTGGATCGTGCGGAAAATTTATTCCAGGAATTGCTTGAACTGAACTCACATTTGCCCGATGCCTTGCTCAATCTGATTGATATCTACCAGCAGGAACAGGAGTGGGAAAAGGCGATAGAAACCTGTAGCCAGTACGAAAAGATCACAGGCAAGAGTTGTGGTGAAATTGTTGCCCAATATTGTTGTGAGATGGGTGAAAAGGCAATGCATGAAGGTGACCAGTTAAAGTTACATGCCTGTATTGAGCAGGCCTTCAGGCATGATAAAAACTGTGTTCGTGCCAGTATCCTGCAAGGACAAAAAGATCAGAGAGAAGGTCAGTACGACAAGGCAATACAAAACTATGAGAAGGTGATCAGTCAGGATATTGATTACCTGCCAGAAGTAATAGACGAAATCCGTGAGTGTTACCTGAAACTGGCCAGGCCGGAAGAAATGGACAGGTTACTGGATAAAATCCTGACCTTGTATGATGGCATCACCCCCATTCTGTACAAGGCAGAGCAGCTACTCGGACAAGGGCATGGCAGGCAGGCCATGGAATTTATGGTTGAACAATTGCGTCATAAGCCATCGGTGAAAGGGCTGAAGTGGCTTGTTGAACAAAGCCTTAACAGGAGTGAAGGGAAGGCCAGGGAAAACCTGAATATCCTGAGGGATCTGGTCGCCACGTTGCTCGATGACAAGCCGGTATATGAGTGTCTTCAATGCGGGTTTTCGGGGAAATCAATGCACTGGCAGTGCCCGGGTTGTAAACAGTGGAACTGTGTAAAACCCATAAAAGGGGTTCAGGCAGAATAGAGTGGGGCCTTCAGACATATATATTAATATGCCCGTAGTATTATATGAGAATTATTGCCTGAACGATTAGTTAGTTTAAATCACTGCTATCCCGTTAATTTTTGAAGCGAGCATCAATGTGAGGACATGGAATCGGCATAGCCAGATAAAGACCGTCTGCCGCAGGGAAGCGGCAGCCGAGCGGCCATGGATGGCATTTTTTGCGTGTCTTGATTTGGCTATGCCGGTTTCATGTCCGCAATGCCTTGTTTAGCTCAAAACCGACTTGCCGTTTACGTTTCAACTATATTTATTACAGGTTAACGGGACAGCGGTGAGATTAAATTCAGATTTTTAATAGAAATAATTATGCGTGTTGTATCGGTGGCATGGATTTCCAATTCATTTTTATAGAATTATTGTCAGGCAAGGCCATGAGTTTCACATATAAGGGTAATAATTATCTATGTCTTCAAAACTAAAATCCCCCATTATCGTTGCGCTCGATTTTTCCGGCACAGGCCAGGCCCTGAAGCTTGTCGATCGATTACCGGCAGATTCATGTCGATTAAAAATTGGCAAGGAGCTGTTTACCCGTGCCGGACCGGAACTGGTCAGGGAGCTGGTCAACAGGGGGTTTGATGTATTTCTTGATCTGAAATTTCACGATATCCCCAATACTGTTGCAAAGGCCTGTGCTGCTGCCGCGGATCTCGGCGTGTGGATGATGAATGTACATGCGTCCGGTGGCAGAAAAATGCTTGAGGCCGCACACGAGGCACTTGCAAAAAAAGGCACAGACAGGCCGTTACTGATTGCCGTAACGGTACTGACCAGTATGGGTCAGGAGGACCTGTCAGAAGTTGGTATCGACGTAACACCGCAACAACAGGTACAGCGTCTGGCATTGTTGAGCCGGGATTGTGGCCTGGATGGCGTCGTCTGTTCCCCACTGGAAGTTGCCGGCCTGAAAAAGGAAATGGGGGATGATTTTTTACTGATCACACCCGGTATCAGGCCGACGGGCAGTGATAGCGGTGATCAGAAGCGGATCATGACGCCACTTCAGGCAATACAAACGGGCAGTCATTATCTTGTCATCGGTCGCCCGATAATTCAGGCGGTTGATCCGGTAGCCGTGCTGGCTGAAATGAATAAAGAATTAGGGGCTTAACAGGAAAATATTTTGTATAATGTGCAGCGCCGTAGTTAATACTGACTATAGTTAAAAAAGGACAAACAGTGTCATCACAGGCACGGATACATGGAGATTATAAAAATGAAATTAATACACACCTTACTACTTACCCTGATCCTTACACTCAGTTCAATGATAACGCTGGCCGGACCAGTAGATGTGAATCTGGCAGATGCCCAGACTCTGGAAAAAAACCTGAAGGGCATAGGTAAGAAAAAGGCAAAGGCGATCGTGGTTTATCGCAAAAAAAACGGACTTTTCAAATCAATGGATGATTTGTTGAAAGTAAAAGGAATCGGCAGGAAAACCCTGGAGGCCAATCGTAAAAATATTCTATTGGATACGCAAAAGAAATAAAGTAACATTTTCCGGTAAATAAAAATAACCATGCGTTGCATGGTTATTTTTTGCCTGAAATATCTCCTTTTTTACCACCGGTCAACACAATGTCGTGTAAACTGCAGCAATAGAGGAATTATTTCAACTTACACTATTCCGGCCTGATAAATTGAACGATTATTCACAAGCTCCCCTGGGTGCCAGGCAAACGATACAGCTAAAAAACACCGACATGTGTGTTTCCTGTGGTATGTGTCTTCCTCATTGTCCGACATATCAGCTTGCCAGACAGGAGTCAGAATCTCCCCGTGGGCGGTTGTCATTAATTCGGGCTGCCCTGACACGGGATCTTGTTATAGACGACAGTATGATAATCCACCTTGATCATTGCCTGTTATGCCATTCGTGTGAAAGCGTTTGCCCTGTTGGTATCCCGTTCGTCAAAATCATGGATGAGATGAAGGAAGGTATCCATGCGCATAAAAAAATACGGCCGGTATGGAAGCGTGTGTTGTTCAGCTTGGTTGCCGACCGCTGTAAGATGCAGCGGTTGATGAGGGTGTTTACAGGATTACATTTGGCCAGGGTTCTGAATTTGTTTTCCCCGATCAGGATGGGAGGTTTATCCAGGTATGTCCAGTTTGCCACCCTGATCAAAAAGGCACCACACTGGCAGGAATATTACCCGGCGGAAGGTGATGAAAAGCACAAGGTGGCATTGTTCCTTGGCTGTCTGCAGGAGTATTTTGATTCCGACAGTCTGTCCGATGCAATCAGGGTTCTTAATAAACTGGGTGTTTCAGTAACAGTACCTGCAGAGCAGCAATGTTGCGGTGCCATACATTCACACGCCGGTAAATCCGGGACTGCCAGAAAATTATTCAATGCCAATAAAAATGCATTTGGTATACCGGATATTGATGAAGTGGTCAGCCTCTCATCTGCCTGTACAGTAACCCTGGGTGAGCATGTGATGTGTGGCAGTACCGGCAACGCTGATAGCAGCGGCAAGGATCAATCAGCTCTTCAAGTGTCCGACTTGATGGACTACCTGGAAAAAATACACTGGTTTGAAAACCGGAGCCTGGGAAGTGTGAACAAAAAAATAATATTGCATTATCCGTGTACACAAAAAAATTCTCTACGCAATACAGATGTTCTGGATAAATTGCTTTCACGGATACCGGAACTGGATATAGCAAAAATGCCGATTGGCATAAAATGTTGCGGCGCGGCAGGGGTCTTTAGTCTGGACTACCCTGACTGGTCGGACAAACTCGCCAGCATGGCATTGCAGCCAATCGATCATGAAAATTATGATGTAATTATCACCAGTAACATAGGATGTGCACTTCAATTCAGAAAAAAGGTCCGGTCATTAAAGCGAGTCAAGGTTTTGCATCCGATCAGCCTGGTGTCGCAATCGCTTGGGCTATAGCTCCGGCAATGTATTATACTTGTAAAACACACGTCTGTGATTTCAGGCCAGAATAACGGGAAAAAGAGATTAAATATGAAGATCAAAAAAGCTGTATTCCCTGTGGGGGGACTAGGAACACGTTTTTTACCAGCGACCAAGGCAAGCCCGAAGGAGATGTTACCTGTAGTCGATAAACCACTTATCCAGTATGCGGTAAAAGAGGCGATTGATGCCGGATGCGACGAAATTATTTTTGTTACGGGGCGGGGAAAACGGGCAATCGAAGACCACTTTGATGTCTCTTATGAACTGGAAAGCCAGCTGGAGGCAGCAGGAAAATACGACGTCCTGGAAGAGGTCAGGGACATCATGCCTGATCACGTGACGGCGGTAGCAATCAGGCAGCCACGTCCGTTGGGACTGGGGCACGCAGTGTATTGTGCAAGAAAAGTGATTGGCAATGAACCATTTGCGGTGCTACTGGCGGACGATATGATATACGGTGGAAAGAACCCGGTGTTGAAGCAAATGTGTGATGTATTTGACGAGGTACAAAGCAGCATAATCGCGGTTGAGGAAGTGGAGCCAACAGAGACGCATAAATACGGTATTGTCAAGACAGAATTACAGAATGACCGGGTTGGCAAGCTCGGAGATATCGTTGAAAAACCCCTGCCGGAAAATGCACCCTCAAATCTGGCCGTTGTCGGGCGTTATATCCTGATGCCGGAGATTTTTGATTTACTGGAAAACCTGCCAAAAGGTTCGGGTGGTGAGATCCAGTTGACTGATGGTATTGCCGCCCTCATGCAATCACAGGACGTTTATTCATACGCATACAAGGGTAAACGCTATGATTGTGGCAGCAAACTGGGTTATCTGGCGGCTACAGTTGAATATGGCATCAATCACAGGGACCTGGGGGATGATTTCAGGCTCTATCTGAAGGAATTTGTAGAAACACTCGATGATTGAGGGGGGCATTGAAATGGCTCCCCAACCTGGACTCGAACCAGGGACAAACGGATTAACAGTCCGTTGCTCTACCAACTGAGCTATTGGGGATCATCAGGGCGCTAATCTTACTGATTGTTCCAGTGTGGGTCAATAGTCATGGAATGGTGGATTTGTTTGCAGATAATGCCGATATTACTGCTTTGACAAGACTTTATTTATACGCCCAACAGCATCCTTTAGGGTATCCAGACCGACAGCAAACGACAACCGCATGTATCCCTCGGCGCCGAAGGCCGACCCCGGTACGATAGCGACACCTGCCTCGTTCAGGAGGTACTCCGCAAATTCCAGATCGTTGTTGACGCCCCCGGTTGCAGCGATGGCCCCACTGATATCAGGAAAGGCATAGAAAGTACCATCTGCCGGCAGGCAGCTGATGCCGGGAATTTTATTCAGGGCTGCGATCAGGTAGTCGTGTCTCTCCCTGAAGGCGAGCAGCATTTTCCGGACACTGGACTGATCACCGTCAAGCGCCTCCCTTGCGGCCGCCTGGGAAATTGAAGCGGGATTGGAAGTGCTTTGCGACTGGATCTTTTTCATGTTCCTGATCAGCTCGGCAGGCCCGGCCGCATAACCGATGCGCCATCCGGTCATGGCATAGGCCTTGGAGACACCATTCAGGATAATTGTGCGGTCATACAGATCCGGCGCGACCGACAGGATATTGGAGAATCCCTCTTCACTCCAGAGCATGTGTTCATACATGTCGTCTGTTGCAATCAGCACATTCGGGTATTGTCGTAGAACGGCTGCCAGCGCTTCCAGTTCATGCCTCTGGTAGGCAACACCGGTCGGATTGGAAGGGCTGTTGATGACGAACAGCCGTGTTTTCTCATTCAGTGCCGCTTCCAGTTGCCTTGCTTGTATCTTAAACCCTTGCTCCTTGTCTGCCATGATGAAAACAGGTGTGCCATCGGCCAGCAGAACCATGTCAGGATACGAGACCCAGTAGGGGGCAGGGATGATTACCTCATCACCGCTGTCCAGCATCGCCTGGCACATATTATAAAAACTCTGTTTTCCACCACAGGAAACCAGGATTTGTCCCGGCTCATAATCAAGTTTATTGTCACGCCTGAACTTGTTTATAATGGATTGTTTCAGGGTGGGTGTGCCGTCAACGGCAGTGTATCGGGTTTCACCCTGTCTGATGGCCGTTATTGCAGCATCTTTAATATTTTCAGGTGTTTCAAAATCGGGTTCACCCACCCCCAGGCCAATGATGTCCTTGCCGGCAGCCCGTAGTTCAGCGGCCCGCGCACTGACGGCAAGCGTAGGAGAGGGTTTGACCCTGTTGACACGTTGTGACAATTTAATTTTCACACTGTTTTCCCGGGAAAAGATTTAAACGTAATCATATTCAGGTGTAATAGTACTGTAAACTGCAAAATGACTGAATCCCTATGAGCAAAAGATTTAAATTAAATTCTGAATATATGCCTGCAGGTGATCAACCGGAGGCAATCCGGGGGCTTATCGAAGGTATCGAGGACGGGTTACAGCACCAGACCCTGCTCGGGGTAACCGGTTCGGGTAAAACATTCAGCATTGCCAATATTATTGAGGATTTGCAGCGTCCGGCACTGATTATGGCGCCTAACAAGACCCTGGCTGCGCAATTGTACGGGGAAATGAAAGATTTTTTCCCTGAAAATGCCGTCGAGTATTTCGTTTCCTATTATGACTATTACCAGCCAGAGGCATATGTACCCTCATCTGACACCTTCATTGAAAAAGACGCATCAATAAATGAGCATATCGAGCAGATGCGGCTTTCTGCCACAAAGGCCCTGCTGGAACGAAAAGATACCATTATCGTGGCCACCGTGTCCGCGATTTACGGGCTGGGTGATCCGGAATCCTACCTGAGTATGATGTTGCATCTGGACAGGGGTGACCAGATTAATCAGCGCACTGTCCTGAGGCGACTGGCGGAACTGCAATATACCCGCAATGAAGTTGAACTTCATCGGGCAACTTATCGGGTCAGGGGTGATGTTATCGACGTTTTCCCCGCCGAATCCGACCGGGAGGCGGTCAGGATAGAGTTGTTCGATGATGAGGTGGAGAATCTCAGTTATTTTGATCCGTTGACAGGCGAGGTTATCCGGCGGGTTCCACGGTTGACGATATATCCCAAGTCACACTACGTAACGCCTCGACAGGTTTTGCTCGATGCAGTGGAGAAGATCAAGGAAGAATTAAAGGAACACCTCACCGAACTTCGTGATAATGACAAGCTGGTCGAGGCGCAACGTCTGGAACAGAGAACCCGCTTTGATATCGAAATGATACTGGAGCTGGGTTATTGCTCGGGCATAGAAAACTATTCGCGTTACCTGTCTGGCCGTGAGCAGGGAGAGGCCCCGCCGACCCTGTTTGATTATTTACCGGACAATGCCTTGCTGGTTCTGGATGAAAGCCATGTGACCGTGCCGCAAATAGGTGGCATGTACAAGGGAGACCGTTCACGAAAGGAAACGCTGGTCATGTACGGGTTCCGGTTACCATCGGCACTGGATAACCGTCCGATGCGATTTGACGAGTTTGAAAAAAAATCACCCCAGACTATCTATGTTTCGGCTACCCCCCGGGCATATGAGCTGGAACATTCCGGCAAGGTTGTCGAACAGGTCGTGCGCCCGACCGGACTGATCGACCCGGCAGTCGAGGTGCGACCGGCGGTCACCCAGGTCGATGACCTCTTTTCCCAGATCAAAAAGCGGGTTGCGAACAATGACAGGGTGCTGGTGACCACCCTGACCAAGAGGATGGCCGAAGACCTGACCGATTACCTGCATGAACACGGGGTTCGTGTTCGTTACCTGCATTCTGATATAGAAACAGTGGAACGTGTCGAGATTATTCGTGACCTTCGTCTGGGTGAATTTGATGTGCTTGTCGGCATCAACCTGTTGCGTGAGGGGCTGGATATGCCCGAGGTATCGCTGGTTGCCATTCTTGATGCAGACAAGGAAGGATTTCTCCGTTCTGAAGGGGCTCTTATCCAGACGATCGGGCGTGCAGCCCGTAATATTCACGGCAAGGCCATCCTGTACGCCGACAAGATAACGAATTCCATGCAAAGGGCCATGGATGAAACAGAGCGGCGTCGTAAAACACAACTCGAATACAACCAGCAGCATGGCATTACCCCGAAGGGCATCGAGAAAAAAATAACGGATGTTATGGAAGGTGCTTACGGGATATCGTCCGGTACCGCCTCCTCGTATGCAAAGGTCGCTGAAGATGTTATCCGTTATGCATCCATGTCACCCAGACAACTGGAAAAGGAAATCAGGAAACTGGAGGACAGGATGTATGAACATGCACGCAACCTGGAATTTGAGGATGCGGCCATGATCAGAAACAGGATCAGGGATATACAGGAGGAAAATCTCGGTTACAGTGGCAGCAGGGCTGTTTAGCATAAGGAACCCCTGATCAATTCATGAACTCGTATCTGTTGTACAGAGGACTGTGTGGCGAGTGAGAGGATGTTTCCAATTCTGTTTTCAGGTTCAACATGGTTTTGCCTTATGATGATTGACAGAAGCGGCAAAGAAAGTAGAATATGGCCTGTCTGTATAACAGGCGCGTAGCTCAGCTGGTTAGAGCACCACCTTGACATGGTGGGGGTCGGTGGTTCGAGTCCACTCGCGCCTACCAATTATCCGGGGAGGGGTCTTACGTAAGGGCCCCTCCTTATTAAATAGAACAGTCTCGCGTATTGATTGTTCATAAAATTGACAAGCGGTCTTTCGTACAGGTCGCCACTGAAAACAAGAGAGACAGTTTATGCCCGTCATTACACTGCCCGATGGCAGCCAGCGTACGTTTGCAAACCCGGTTACGATAGAAGAAATCGCCGCCGATATTGGTCCCGGTCTGGCCAGGGCCGCCCTGGCCGGTAAGGTTGACGGCCAGATACTGGATACCTCCCATGTAATCGAAAACGATACCAGTCTGTCGATCATCACCGATCGTGATGAAGAGGGCCTTGAGATCATACGCCATTCCACTGCCCATTTACTGGCACAGGCCGTCAAGACACTTTTTCCAAAGGCGCAGGTCACCATTGGACCCGTGATTGAAAATGGTTTCTATTATGATTTTTCCTACGAGGAGTCATTTACGCCGGATGATCTGGTCGCCATTGAGAAAAAGATGATGGAACTGGCCAAACAGGATCTCAAGGTGGAACGCAGTGTCATGCCACGTGAGGAGGCCATCGATTTCTTCCTCAACATGGGCGAGAAATACAAGTCCGAGATTATCAGGGATATACCCCACGGGCAGATCATTTCATTATATAAACAGGGCGATTTTATTGATTTATGCCGGGGTCCCCATGTACCCGGGACAGGCAGGATAAAGGCCTTCAAGCTGATGAAAATAGCGGGTGCCTACTGGCGAGGAAACTCCGATAATGAAATGCTGCAACGTATATACGGTACGGCATGGGCAAATAAAAAAGATCTAAAGGCCTATCTGAAACGACTGGAAGAGGCAGAGAAACGTGATCATCGTCGCATAGGCAAGATCATGAACCTGTTCCATACGCAGGAAGAGGCGCCGGGTATGATCTTCTGGCATCAGCGAGGCTGGGAGATTTACCTTGCGGTGCAGAACTATATCCGTAACAAGCTCAAGGATCACGGATACCAGGAAATCCATACCCCGCAAATCGTCGATCGGACCTTGTGGGAAAAATCCGGTCACTGGGAAAAATTCAGTGACATGATGTTTACCACTCACTCGGAAAACCGCGATTATGCAGTCAAGCCGATGAATTGCCCTTGCCATATTCAAGTCTTTAATCAGGGGCTGAAAAGTTATCGGGATTTACCACTCCGGCTGGCCGAATTCGGTTCCTGCCACCGAAACGAACCCTCCGGTACCCTGCACGGGTTAATGCGGGTACGTAATTTCGTTCAGGATGATGCCCACATCTTCTGTACAGAAGACCAGATTCAGGGCGAGGTGGATAGTTTTATTGACCTGGTATTCGAGGTCTACCGTGATTTTGGTTTTGAGGATATCGCCGTTGCTTTATCAACCCGGCCAGAGCAGCGGGTCGGTAGTGATGAACTCTGGACCAAGGCCGAACATGCCCTGGAGGTGGCCCTGAACACCAAGGGGCTGGACTGGAAGCTGCAACCGGGAGAGGGGGCATTTTATGGTCCCAAAATAGACTTTGTCTTGCGGGACTGTCTGGGTCGTGAGTGGCAATGTGGAACCATGCAGGTGGATTTCTCCATGCCCGGGCGGCTGGATGCCCAATACGTGGCGGAAGGGGGCGATCGCAAGACCCCGGTGATGCTGCACAGGGCCATTCTGGGTTCTATCGAGCGGTTTATCGGGGTTCTGATCGAGCATTATGAGGGTAATTTACCCCTCTGGCTGGCCCCGGTTCAGGCCGTCATCATGAATATTACCGACAAACAACGTGATGCAGTCGAAAATACCCGGGAATTCCTGAAAAATAAAGGAATTAGGGCCATTTCGGACTTGAGAAATGAGAAGATAGGCTTTAAAATCCGCGAACACACAATTGAACGTATCCCCTATCTGTTGGTTGTTGGTGACAGGGAGGCGGATTCGAATTCTGTAGCCGTGCGCATGCGGAGTGGTGAGGACCTGGGAGTGATGTCCCTGGATGAGGTTTGTGATTTCCTTTCCGCCGAGATTACGAGCCGCGGCTTGACTTTTTTGGAGGACTAGCGAAATCGCAGCAAAAAATAAAGTTCGTACTAACGAAATGATTACTTATCCTGAAATCCGTTTAATCGGCTCTGAAGGAGAACAGATTGGAGTAGTACCAACTACGGAAGCACAACAGATTGCCAAAGATGCGCAACTGGACCTGGTGGAAGTATCACCTAACGCAGAACCACCGGTATGCCGCATTATGGATTATGGCAAGTATCGATTTGAGCAAAAGAAAAGTTCTCAATCTGCGCGCAAGAAACAGCGCCAGACACATATTAAGGAAATGAAGTTTCGTCCCGGGACGGACATTGGAGACTATAAGGTAAAGCTACGCAACCTTATACGTTTCCTCAATGATGGTGACAAGGCCAAGGTTACCGTAAGGTACCGCGGCCGTGAAATGGCCCATCAGGAACTCGGCATGCAACTGCTGGACAGGATCGAGGCTGATCTCATCGAATACGGTGTAGTTGAGCAACGACCCAAAATGGAAGGTCGACAACTGGTAATGGTCTTTGGTCCGAGAGTGACCGCAAAAAAAGGCTTTACCCGGAAAGCGACACCGACACCAGCGGCCGAGCCTGATATTAAACAATGAATGCGGAGTTAGTGAAATGCCCAAGATGAAGACAAACCGGGGTGCAGCGAAGCGGTTTTCAAAAACCGCTTCAGGTGGTTTCAAACGAAACCAGTCGCACCGACGACATATATTAACCAAAAAAAGTACCAAGCGTAAGCGTCAGTTACGAAGCCCCATGGAAGTCCATGAGTCAGATGTAGCGATGGTTCGCCGTATGTTACCTTATAGTTAAGCGGGAGTACTGATATGCCAAGAGTAAAACGCGGCGTTACAGCTCACGCCAAACATAAAAAAATATTAAAGAAGGCCAAGGGCTACTACGGTGCCCGACGCAAGGTCTTTCGTGTTGCAAAACAGGCGGTCATCAAGGCGGGCCAGTATGCCTACCGTGACCGGCGTCAACGCAAGCGTCAATTCCGCGGACTGTGGATTGCGCGTATTAACGCGGCAGCACGTGAAAATGGTCTTTCTTACAGCCGACTTATCAATGGACTGAAAAAGGCCTGCGTCGAGATAGACCGAAAGGTGCTGGCCGACATAGCTGTTTTTGACAAGCCAGCTTTTGCTGCCATTGCAGAAAAAGCCAAGACCTGTCTGTAAAAATCACCAGCCAATCAGAACATTGTGCAGGTAATGTAAAAAGGGGATAGGCAGGAGCCTTTCCCCTTTTTTGTTTTATACGATAAAACACTACAGTCCCGTTAACTTTTGAAGCGAGCATCAATATGAGGACATGGAACCGGTATAGCCAAATAAAGACCGTCTGCCGCAGGGAAGCGGCAGCCGAGCGGCCAGGGATGGCATCTTTTGCGTGTCTTTATCTGGCTATACCGGTTTCATGTCCGCGATGCTTTGTTTAGCTCAAAATGTACTTGCCGTTTACGTTTCAACTATATTTGTTATAGGCCAACGGGACAGCAGTGGTGATAAAAATAAAATGATGACTCATGATTGACGTTGATACCCTGCTTGCAGAAGCACACCAAAGAATAATTAAATCCGGCGACCTTCAGGATCTGGACAAGGTGCGTGTTGCCTATCTGGGCAAGAAAGGTTCATTAACCGAATTACTGAAACAACTGGGCAAACTGTCTGCCGAACAACGACCGATGGTTGGGCAGGCAATTAATGCTGCGAAAAAAACCCTCCAGGCCGGTATAGAATCGCGTCGGGAAGAACTGCAATCCGGCAAGCTGGACGAACAACTCAGGCAGGAAAAGATCGATGTCACCCTGCCAGGCCGCGGCCATGCCAATGGCGGCCCTCACCCGGTTCGCAGGACATTGAAACGGATAGAAACCATGTTCAGACAAATGGGCTTTGAAGTCGCCCATGGCCCTGAAATAGAAGATGATTACCATAACTTCGAGGCCCTGAATATCCCGGCGCACCATCCCGCACGAGCGATGCACGATACCTTTTATTTTGATGAACATACATTGCTGCGTACACATACATCACCTGTACAGATCAGGGTCATGGAAAACAGTGAGCCACCACTGCGTGTTATTGCACCCGGGCGGGTTTACCGTTGTGATTCCGATGTCACGCACACGCCCATGTTTCACCAGGTGGAAGGCTTATTGGTGGATACCGACGTCAGTTTTGCTGACCTGAAAGGTATTATTATTGAATTCCTGAAACTGTTTTTCGAGAAAGACCTGGCCGTTCGTTTTCGCCCGTCCTATTTTCCTTTTACCGAGCCTTCAGCAGAGGTCGATATGGAATGCGTGATCTGTGGTGGCGAGGGTTGCCGTGTTTGCAGTCATACCGGATGGATCGAAGTACTGGGTTGCGGCATGGTACATCCGCGTGTATTTGAGCTGGCCGGTGTAGACACAGAAAAATTCTCCGGCTATGCATTCGGTATAGGGGTGGAAAGACTTGCCATGCTCAGGTATGGCGTCAACGATCTCAGGCTGTTTTTTGAAAATGACCTGCGTTTCCTGAAGCAGTTTAAATAATAAATGATTGAAGTTTACAGTAAACAAATATGAAAATAAGCGAATCATGGTTGCGGGAATGGGTCAATCCCGACGTTACGACTGAAGTTCTTGCCGGGCAATTGACAATGGCAGGCCTTGAGGTCGATGCAGTTGAACCGGCAGCACCTGAATTCAGCAAGGTTGTTATTGCCGGGGTTGTGGAAGTCAAGCCACATCCCGATGCAGATAAACTCAGGGTATGCACTGTTGATGTTGGCCAGAAAGAGCACATTCAAATCGTTTGCGGTGCCAGCAATGTTCGCAAAGGTTTGCATGTTCCTGCTGCATTGGCCGGTGCGAAATTACCGGGTGACTTCAAGATAAAAAAATCAAAATTACGAGGTGAGCAGTCACTGGGAATGTTGTGTGGTGCCAGTGAACTGGGTCTGGAAGGGAGCGGTGATGGCCTGATGGAATTACCGGAAGATTCACCGATAGGGGAAGATATTCGTCAATACCTGAACCTGGATGACCGGATTATTGAAATCGACCTGACGCCTAACCGGGGCGATTGCCTGAGCATTGCCGGTATTGCCCGTGAAGTTGCTGTCATCAACAAAGTAGCGCTGAAGGCACTGGAATTTAACTCCCCTCAGGTCGGGAGCAATCGGAACCTGCCGGTCATGGTGGATGCGCCACAGGATTGCCCGAAGTACCTTGGTCGTATCATCGAAGGCATTAATGTCAAGGCGCAAACACCGGGCTGGATGCAGGAAAAGCTGGTCAAGTGCGGGATACGATCAATCAGCCCGACAGTCGATGTAACCAATTACGTGTTGCTGGAACTCGGTCACCCCATGCATGCCTTTGACCTGGCTCACCTTGATGGTGGCATCATTGTTCGCCGGGGCCGACAGGCCGAGAAGCTGACCTTGCTGGATGAAAAGGAAATTGAAGTTGACCCGGAGGTACTGGTCATTGCAGATCAGAAGAAACCGCTGGCACTGGCCGGCATCATGGGTGGCCTTGAAAGTGCTGTCACCGACACAACGACCGATGTATTCCTGGAATGCGCCTATTTCAATCCGACCTCCATTGCCGGAAAGGCCAGGCAATACGGCATGCAAACCGATTCTTCACATCGCTTCGAACGGGGTGTCAATCCCGACCAGCTGGAATATGCCATGCAGCGGGCCACGCAGTTATTGCTTGCAATCTGTGGTGGCAAGGCCGGGCCGATTGAAGAAATTTCATCTTCACAGCACTTGCCCCGGCATGAAGCTATCTTCCTGAGAAAGGACAGGGTAGACAGTATTCTCGGGTTGGAGATCGAATACAGCGCGATACAGGATATTCTGGCCAGGCTGGGTATGGAAGTCACCCCGGTCGATGGTGGCTGGGAAGTGGTCTCACCCGGGTTCAGGTTCGATATTGCGATAGAGGCAGATCTCATTGAGGAGATAGGCCGTATCTATGGTTACAACCTGCTGCCGGTAAAGGATTTCAAGGGTGCGATGAGCATGGTGGCAGTGCCTGAAGGGGAGTCGGGGTTCGACCGCTTGCAGGAACGCCTGTTTGACCGGGGTTACCAGGAGGTCATCACCTACAGCTTCGTCGATCCGGAAATCCAGACCGTCCTGGATCCGGGCGCCAGTCCTGTAGCCCTGGCCAACCCGTTGGCACCGGATATGTCCGTCATGCGCACCAGCCTGTGGCCCGGACTGGTTCAGGCCCTGATATATAATCTCAAACGCCAACAAGACAGGGTCAGAATCTTCGAGTATGGTCTTAGGTTTATAAAGCAAGATTATGATATTATTCAAAATAATGTTATATCGGGAGCCATATGCGGGGGTGTCATGCCCGAACAGTGGGGAGTGGGTTCCCGTCCTGTCGACTTTTATGACCTGAAGGGGGATGTTGAGGCCCTGTGTGATTTGAGCGGATCGGGTGATGCGTTCAGGTTCATATCATCTACGCACCCAGCACTGCACCCGGGACAGTGTGCAGGCATTGAAAAAGACGGCAAGTCCGTTGGTTGGCTGGGCAGTTTGCACCCAAAAGTGCTTCAAAAACTGGGGGTTAAAGAAAATATTTTTGTGTTTGAACTGGCATGGGAGGCACTTTCAGATGTAAATATACCGGTATATAGCCCGGCATCTAAATACCCATCGATCCGCCGCGACTTGGCAGTCGTCGTTGATGAAAATGTTGCAAGTCAGCAGATAATCAATACTATTAATGGCGTTTTGTCAGAAATACTTAAAGAAGTTCGGATATTTGACGTATATAAGGGCAAGGGGGTAGATTCTGGTCGAAAAAGTGTTGCTTTAGGCTTGATTTTACAGGAATCTTCGCGCACTCTTACAGATCAGGATGTTGAATTTGCAACGTCTAAAGTTGTAGCTGAACTAGAAAAACAACTTGGGGCAACTTTAAGAGATTAGACTATGGCACTGACCAAAGCTGATATGGCTGAACGCCTGTTTGAAGAATTAGGACTGAATAAACGGGAAGCAAAGGAATTTGTGGAAATCTTTTTTGAGGACATTCGATGTGCCCTCGAAACAGGCCGACAAGTAAAGCTTTCCGGGTTTGGTAATTTTGACCTGAGAGACAAGAATCAAAGACCAGGTAGAAACCCTAAAACAGGCGAGGAAATACCCATTACTGCACGACGTGTAGTGACCTTCAGACCAGGGCAAAAATTAAAAGCAAGAGTAGAGGCTTATGCTGGAGGCGGGGAACAATAGTGAACTCCCTCCGATTCCGAGTAAGCGCTATTTCACTATAGGTGAAGTTAGTGACTTATGTGGCGTCAAGCCACATGTACTACGGTATTGGGAGCAGGAGTTTCCTCAACTTAAACCGATAAAACGTCGTGGTAACCGGCGCTATTATCAGCGTCATGACGTCATCATGATCCGCCAGATCCGCGGGCTTCTGTATGATCAGGGTTTTACCATTGGCGGTGCGCGGCAACAATTGTCAGGTGACGAGGCCCGGGACGACAGCAACCAGAGCCAGCAGATCATCAAGCAGATGCGCTCCGAGCTTGAAGAAATCCTGCAAGTCCTGAAAAATTGATCTACAAGTCCCAACAGCCTGTTTTTTAAAAACCCCATCTGATAGAATTCGCCCTCGGTTTAAAAGACTGATTCGGGGTGTAGCGCAGCCTGGTAGCGCACCGGCATGGGGTGCCGGTGGTCGGAGGTTCGAATCCTCTCACCCCGACCAGATAGATTAAGACCTCACCACCGCTGGTGGTGGGAAATGAGGGTGAGCGGATTACCAGCCCGCCGGGCGTTCGATATGCTGCGATTGTCCGTTCAGGACAATCGGTCATATCTCACCCTCTCACCCCGACCAGATAGATCAAGACCTCACCACCTCCTTGCCTGGAGTCGTCCTTCCAGGGGGGGAGTAAACAAGTGTTTCCCGACCACGTCATACCATGGCTTTAGCTCTGCAGGCCTCTCCGGAATTATTCGGGAGGGGCAATGGTCATCTGTTTACCTGAATACTTCGTTAGCCAGTAAACCACGTAACATACATAAATTACGGGGTTTACTGGTTTTTCAGATTTGCAGTCACAACAGTTAAGATGGTAACTTATTGATTTTCAGTACTGGATTAATTTTATGAAAGGCGATTCCCCAAAGGCGATATACCTGGATGAATACCGGGTCCCGGATTACCTGATTGAAACAGTGGATCTCGAATTTCAGCTGGATGAAGAGGTTACCACGGTCACGGCAAACATCCGTTTTATCAAAAAGAAGGAGGTGCCTCTTGTTCTGAATGGCCAGGAACTGAGGCTTGTTTCCCTGAAGTTGAATGACAGGGAACTGGCAGAAGACGAGTACCAAATCGAAGAGGAATCACTCACCATTCAGCAAGTCCCGGACCAGTTTGAATTACAGGTCATCACTGAACTGCAACCGCAAAGCAACACCTCACTGGAGGGTTTGTATCAATCCAGTGGCAACTTTTGTACGCAATGCGAGGCCGAGGGGTTCAGGAAAATAACCTGGTTTCCTGATCGTCCGGATGTGATGGCAATCTATACCGTCAGGATTGTTGCCGATCGTGAGCTTTACCCGGTCCTGCTATCCAATGGTAATCTTGTTGATGAAGGCGAACTGGACAATAACCGCCACTGGGTCAAATGGCATGACCCGCACAAGAAACCCAGCTACCTGTTTGCCCTGGTTGCAGGGCGCCTCAAGTACATTGAGGATACTTACAGGGCGATGAATGATAAGGATATCTGTCTACGTATCTATGTTGAAGCCGGGAACATTGAGAAATGTGATCATGCCATGCGCTCACTTAAAAAGGCCATGCAATGGGACGAAGAGAAATACGGGCTGATATACGATCTTGATATTTATATGATTGTTGCGGTCAATGATTTCAACATGGGCGCGATGGAAAACAAGGGCCTGAATGTTTTTAACAGTAAGTATGTTCTGGCCAGCCCGCAAACGGCCACCGATTCAGATTACGATGGCATTGAAAGTGTGATTGCCCATGAATATTTTCATAACTGGACCGGAAACCGGGTAACCTGTCGCGACTGGTTTCAGCTCAGTCTGAAAGAAGGCCTGACGGTATTTCGTGATCAGGAATTCAGCAGTGATATGACCTCACGTGCCGTCAAACGCATTCAGGATGTACGTGTTTTAAGATCATATCAATTCGCCGAAGACGCCGGGCCGATGTCACATCCGGTTCGCCCGCAATCCTATGTCGAGATCAATAATTTTTATACCGTTACGGTCTATAACAAGGGCGCCGAAGTGGTTCGCATGTATCAGTCGTTGTTTGGGGAGAAAGGTTTCCGAAAGGGCATGGACTTGTATTTCTGTCGTCATGATGGCCATGCCGTGACCACAGACGATTTCTGTGCCGCCATGGCCGATGCAAATAAATTTGATTTAACCCGGTTCAAACGCTGGTACAGTCAGGCAGGAACACCTGAGGTAAAGGTGACTGATGAGTTTAATCAACAAACAGGCCGGTATATTCTCAGAATGAAACAGTCCTGCCATGAGACGGCAGACAAGTCGGCCAAGGAACCATTTTTTATACCCGTCGTTACAGCATTGCTCGATGATAGCGGGCAGTCCATAACGCCGGTGAGCAATACCGGATTAAATTTCGATAGCAGTGGCAACATGATCCTTGTCCTGAGCGAGCCCATGCATGAGTTTGTTTTTACGGGACTGGACAGGAAACCTGTTCCGTCATTGCTCAGGGGTTTCTCTTCTCCGGTCAGGCTTGAATATAACTATCAGGATGAAGAACTGGCCTTCCTGATGGTTCATGAAGCAGATGACTTTAATCGCTGGGAGGCCGGGCAAAACCTTATCCTGAGAAGTATCAATCGCTTGATCAGCCAGAAACTTTGCGGTGAATTTGGTGACATGGACCCATTGCTGTACACATCGATTCGCGGCTTGTTGCACAACAAGACTATAGACAAAGGTATCGTCGCCGAGATTCTGACATTACCATCTGAAAATTACATGGCCGAATTGCAACACCAGGAAGTCAATGTAGAGGTCATTCATCTGGCACTTGAGCACCTTAAAACATCTTTGGCATCTGAACTGAAAGACGTCATGACCGAGTGTTATCAGGATAATAATCACGGTGGGGAGTACTGTTTTAACAGCGAGTCTGTTGCCGGTCGTAATCTGAAAAATACGTTGCTGTCCTACTTGATGCAACTGGATGACGGGGAAATACTCGTCATGTGTGAAAAACAATACAGTGAAGGTAACAACATGACTGATGTCATCGCCGCCCTGGCCTGTCTTGCCAATGTTGAAGGTGAGTACAAACAGGAAGTACTTGATGATTTTTACAGAAAATGGCAATCAGACCCGCTGGTGCTGGACAAGTGGTTTTCTATTCAGGCGCGATCCAGGGCAAGGGATACCCTCAAGCGTGTCCAGACCTTGCTGGAGCATGATGCCTTCTCTATCCGTAACCCGAACAGGGTACGTTCGCTAATCGGAAGTTTTGCATCGGGCAATCCGTTTTATTTTCACAATAACGACGGGGCGGGTTACCGTCTGGTGGCAGACCAGGTTTTGCGCCTGGATGAAATCAACCCCCAGGTGGCCGCAAGAATGTTGCAGTCATTCAGTCGATGGAAACGCTATGATCAGACACGTCGCGGCCTTATGCAGGAACACCTCAATCGTATTTTGACGCACGATGGACTGTCCAGGGATTGTTATGAAATAGCATCAAAGACGCTTTCATGAAATATCATAAAAGACCTGTGTTTGCTGACAAGATATTCTGTTCCGGATGGGGTCTGCGGGGTGCCAGGAACAAAAGCTGACCGGGTACCGTCAAGCGCGGGAACAGGCAGGAGCGAGCAAAGGGCCATTCTCCCGGAAGGTATAAAACGGTCCCACGGTCGCGATCAAAGGACCTGGCGGTGAAATATTTTTTCTTGCTACGGGCCCGTTGTATTCATGAAAATTCTGCCGGGTCAAAACCGGCCAGTTTGAACAGCCTGTCGGCCTCTTGTTGATTTTTTTCAACACCGTTACCATCACGATACATTATGGCCAGCGTGGTCATGGAGCCCTGCATACCCGCTTCAGACGCCTTATTGAACCATTTGGCGGCATTTTCAGGGTTCTTGTCGGCACATTCGCCTTCGAGATACATGAAACCCAGGCCGTGCATGGCCAGCGGATGTCCCTGTTCCGCTGCCGCCTGCATATTACGCAAGGCCAGTTTTTTATTTTGAACCATACCCAGGCCATTCTGGGCCATGATGGCCATGCGGAATTGCGCCTCGGAGCTTCCCTGGTCTGCGAGAAGAGAGAGCAAACGTGATGCAGTGGAAAAATGTTTGCCCTCAAAGGCAGTGATTCCACTGGTCAGATCCAGGTTATTATCAAAATCTTGGTTTGTCATGTATTCAAACTCCGGGTGATGCTTTTATCATCAATTTTAACGGTCTGAAATTATAAAGTCATCACCTCATTATAAACACCCCCGGCTTATAGGGGTTTGCCCGGCATTGTTACGATGAGCATGGAAAATCTATGAAAATTCGAGAAATAGGGTATGATTGACGGCTTGAGAATATTACGGGTACTTCTTGCCCGGATAGCATGATATGTGACCATGACCGACAATAACCTACACGATATTAATGTTGTATCCCAGGACCTGTTGCCCACACCGGCCGAGGTGAAGGCAGATATTCCTTTGTCTGACGCGTGCGCGAAAATGGTTTTACATGGCAGGGAAACGATTAAAAATATCCTCAACCGTATTGATCACAGGCTTTTTATTGTTATCGGGCCCTGTTCCATCCATGATCTCGATGCCGCCAGGGAATATGCCGGCAAGCTGAAGGCATTATCTGAAAAAGTCAGTGATACGCTCTATATAGTCATGCGGGTTTATTTCGAAAAGCCACGCACATCAGTAGGCTGGAAGGGTCTGATCAACGATCCCAATATGGATGATTCCTTCCATATCGAGAAAGGTCTGCACAAGTCTCGCCAGATTTTGATGGAATTGGCCGAAATGGGCATTCCAACGGCAACCGAGGCGCTGGATCCGATTACACCCCAGTATTTATCAGACCTGATAACCTGGACGGCCATTGGCGCACGTACGACTGAATCCCAGACACACCGTGAAATGGCCAGTGGCCTGTCGACTCCGGTCGGATTCAAGAACGGTACTGATGGCAGTCTGTCGGTCGCCATCAACGCCTTGCATTCGGTTTCACAGCCACATCATTTTCTGGGCATAAACCAGTCCGGGCAATGTGCTGTTTTTCATACCCGTGGAAACAGTTGTGGGCATATTGTCCTGAGGGGGGGAGGCGGCACACCAAATTATGACTCGGTCAGTGTCGCGCTTTGCGAAAAAGAGTTGAGCAAGGCCAATCTTGCCCCCAACCTGGTGGTCGATTGCAGTCACGGTAATTCGATGAAAGATTTTTCACTCCAGCCACTGGTTGTTGAGAATTGTACAAACCAGATACTGGAAGGCAACCAGTCCATAGTAGGGTTGATGCTGGAGAGTAATCTTTACGAGGGGAATCAGACAGTACCAGACGAGCTTGCCAATCTGAAATACGGTGTTTCCATAACCGATGCCTGTATTGGCTGGGAAACAACCGAAGATTTACTATTAAAAACAAGAGATAAGTTAAAAGATGTTCTGCCGGGCAGGATCAAGGTCTGAGCAGTTCAGTTAACTTTCCGGAGCCCTGTTAAATGGAGCCTGATCGCACCCGGACCGCAGGTTGAGTCGCCACCAACAAGCTGAATATTGTTCTGTGCAGCATTTTTCAGCAGACCTTCACTGAAACCGGCTACCCAGTTTTCATCGATATGTTCCAGGGTCAGTGACAGGGTCATCCATTGAGGTTTTACCTGTTTGCAAACCTGCTTCATGGCGGCATCGAGAACCTGTTTACCGGTAGCCTGCGGTTCATCACTGAATAAAAAATCAGTACCTTCTATCCATTGAAGAATGGACGTTGTCAGGGAAGAACCATCGGGAACATTGATCAGGGCAGCATCATCACCTATGCCCAATACGGTACCTTTCCCGGGCCGGGCAGTCTGACGGAAATATCTGGCGATCATTTCGAATTCGGATAACGGCATACAGGCATACTTCAATAAAATGTAATATATACAGTGATAAAGGGATATTATATATCAATAATCAATTAAGCAGTTGTGGTAATCAGGCTGGCACAGGGTCAAAACCAGCGTGGTTATTGAGCCATGGGTTCCTCACGGATAAGAAATGAAAGAATATAACGTAAATAACAAGGACTATCATGACCTGCTTGATGCCGAGTTGTTGAATGTTGAGAAACGTTCGCAACAGTTAACCGGGTGGCTGTTGGCGGCAACTATCGTCATTATGAATATATTCTCGCATCTGGGCCGTGGTGCGGGGATGGAGGATGTGCTTGGTTTTACACGGATATTAAGTATTGCCCTGATAGCGTGGTTTATCGGGACATCGATGTTGATTACCAAAGGAGTTTATCATCCCGGTTTTAAATACCTGAATCTGATATTGCAGGTGTCTACCGTAACCTTTTATATTATGGTCACTGCTAAGCTGGTGGATGCCAATTTCGCATTGTCTTCCAGCGCACCCTTGTACTACCTGCTGGTTATCGGGCTAACCAGTCTTTCACTCAGCCCACTGCTTTCCTTGCTGGCTGGCGGATTTGCTGCCGGGCAGTTTGTGGTGGTTTACTTCTTGTGGCTTCAGATAGAGATCCAGGCAACAGCACCGGTTTCTGCTGATGCCGCATGGATTCAAATTGTGCTAAAGAGTCTCGTCTTCATCATGATGGGTATCGCGGCAATGTTTATCGCACGTTCATCCAGGGCACTTCTGGAAAAAGTGGTTTCACAAGTCAGTTATGAAGAGCAGTTAAATTATATCGAGGAAGACATGGAGCAGGCAGCGGAAATCCAGGAAAGGCTGATTTCGAGCGGCCATCCAGGAGATTGCATTTATAATATAGAAACATTTTACAGTCCGGCAAAACATGTGGGTGGCGATTACTTTGATATAATTGTTAAGCCGGATGGGTGTTGTTTGCTGGTCATTGCCGATGTTTCAGGTAAGGGGTATTCGGCGGCACTGCTGATGTCGAATGTGCAGGCGATTGTAAAAACATTGTCATCGCAGAACTACCCTTTGGAGGGGATGGTTGGTTTGATAAACCAGTCAATTATTAATACGAGTGTCAGAGGGCGCTTTCTGACTATATTTTTCATGGAATTGAATCCGGATAATCACACCATGAAATATATTAACTGTGGGCACAACAGGCCCGTTCTTATACGTGCAACATCAGAAATTATTGAGCTGGAAAAGGCGGGCCCTGTGCTCGGTGTCATTGATGACTATCCCCTTGAAATTACCGAGATTGAGTTTCTGCCAAAAGATGTTGTATTTGCATATACAGACGGCCTTTCTGAACTAAGAGATAAAGAGGGAAAACAGTTAGGGGCAGAAAAAATAATAGAAGTGCTGAGATTGGCAAACCAGCTGGAGCCTGAATATATCAAGCAGTTTATGCTTGCATTGATCTATGAACATTCCCGGGATGCTGAAATGGTTGATGATCTGAGCTTTGTGGTACTCCAGACAAAATCCTGACGGGTACTTGAAGCCGGGGGCTATCTTTTTACGTGCCCTGACGGCGAAGCCGCTTTCATGTCCGGGTTGCGGGTTAGCCCAAAATATACTAGCCGCTTACATTTCAACTAAATTCATCATGGGTTAACAGGACCACAGTGAATTGATCAGAGGTTCCTTAATTATGCGATGACAGCTTCTTGAGTTCGGTGGGTAACCATGGCCATATGAAGGAACAACTCTTATGCCGGCTTTACTTGAATGATTACGAATTCATTGTATACTTGATTTAAATCACGCAAGAGATGTTGTTTACTTGAATGAAAAAGCCGACGCACTCAACACTTATTGCATTAGCCACAGTTATTAGCCTGCTACCCGTTTTCATTTTTTTGGCATCAATAAGAATCTCCGATTATAAAGAAAATCAGATAAGGATTGCCAAAAGTGCAACAGCAGGTGTGTCTGAAATGATACGTCAATCAATTTCAGAAAAACAACGCACGGTCGAACTGTTTTCAGAAGAATATAAAAGCCAGATACTTGAAGCCGTCAGTGATCCTGATAACCTGGTGCTTTTTGAAAAACTTGAAAATAAAATTAAATCATTTTTCCCTGATTACTTTTCCTATACGCTGGCCGATACCACAGGCGAACTGATATTTGATGATTTCGATGGTTATATAGGTAGTATGTGCATAGATGATTTAAAGGCATATGTTGCAACAAAAAAACATAAAACACGTATTCATCCCAATCCCTATGCCTATCACATAGATGTTATCGCAGAGTGGCAACATAAAGGCGTGAAGGGGTTACTTTTTATCAGTTTTAAACCTGACATACTGGGTCAAATACTTAAAGCATCGGAACCTGAGAGCCAAATACTTATGCTGGTCATAAAAGACCAGCAAAATTTAATTGAGGTTACAAAAGCCGGTCACAGACTTCATTTAACAGATCGAAATGATTTTCGAATGTCAAATAGTGAAATCCAGCGAATTTTATATCAGGAAAAAATACCAGGCACATATTGGCATATCCTGGGTTTACAGGACGAGGAACATTACCTGACAGCAAAACGTAATATTTATTTGCAAATGGGCTCTGTATACATGATATTTCTTGTTGTTGTATTAATCCTCTGGTATGTATTGCACAGATATGAGCTTCAAAGAATAGTCCTGTCTGATAAGCTTATTTTGAAAAATCAGATTCTTGAGGAAGAAAATAAACTTGCTGTAAATGTTCATGAGCGAATAACAACCAAATTAAATGAGCCAATAGAGAATTTGCAAGCCCATGTCTCATCAATGATGACATTCAGTGGTGATGTCCAGTTTTGTCATGGAAAAAACACAGATAATTATTATCTTCTTCTCGGGGACTTTACAGGGCATGGATTAGGTGCGGCACTGGGTGCCATTCCACTTGCAGATATTTTTTTTACTATGGCAGGTGAGGGTTGTTCCATAGAGGAAATAGCCGCCTCTTGCAATAAAAAACTTTATGATGTTTTGCCAATAGAACGTTTTTGCTGTGCATTGATCCTGTGTTGGCATAAACCGGACAATACCCTGGATATCTGTAATGCTGGGCTCCCGGATGCCAATATCATTGATGCCAACGGAAAAATAAAAGAGGACATTGGGTCCGGCATGTTGCCGCTCGGCATAATTCCTGAGCTGGAGGTAAATTCAGTAACAATCAAGCTTTCAGAGTCTGATTATTTATTGGGTTATACGGATGGTTTGATCGAAGCACTTGATGAAAATGGCTCAATGTTTGGCACTGACAGAATCATGGATTGTATTCATCACTCTACATCAAAAAATCTGTTTAATAATCTTATTGATGAACTTGCTGACTTTACTGGTAAGAATTCACAACAAGACGATATTTCAATGTTTATTTTATCCTTTAGAAAAGGTGAATGATACGTTTAGAGTCACTGCTGTCTGTTAACCTATGACGAATGTAGTTGAAATTTAAGCGGCTAGTGCGTTTCGGGATAAATTGAGCAATCCGGACATGAAACCGGCAGGCCTGATCAAGACACGCAAAACATGCCATCCATGGCGGCTCGGCTGCCGCATCCGTGCGGCAGACGGTCTTTATCAGGCCTGCCGATTCCATATCCTCACATTGATATGTGCTTCATAAAGTTAACGGGACAGCAATGAAAGCGCACATCAATGTGAGGACATGGAACCACTATAGCGGCTCTATGTCCGGATTGCTCAATTTATCCCGAAACGCACTTACCGCTTGAAGCCTGTTTGTCAGCTGTTGATAAATGACAGCCTTCACCGACTAACCGGTATTCCTGATACGATTCATTTTATTTTACTTGAAGTCAAATGTAATAAACCAGCTCAAACTGTAGATAATCATCGTTGCGTATACTGTAAAACGGTGAGTTTTTCCTCAAATTCGAGAATACTCTGGCTTCAATGTTCAGCTTGATGTTATCAGTCAGTCTGGTGCTGGCCTCCAGCGTGAAGGAGCGTTCCCGGGAGCCGGTATCCAGGATAGTTCCAAAGAGAATCTCTGTTGACTGGGCATCATTAAAAACCAGTCTGGCACCCAGCATGATATCATTTTGAAATGGTGTGGGTGCCTTATCGCCACGTGTATCGTACAGATACTCTGAAATCAAACCCAGATCCAGACTGGACTCGCGGATTCCAACCCAGGTATATTCAAAGCCGGTGGTATAGGCGCTGTAGTTGCTGTTGTTTGTTTTACTGTGGATTGCCTCGAGTTTCCACAACCAGTCGCCACTAACCAGCTGGACATCCAGCCCTGTCTGATGTAACAGGTTATAGAATGGAATGAGTACGGGGGTTCCACTACCGTTAATAGCGGGGATCAGGTCGGGAATCCTGCTGGTTCCATAAAAGTGTGATATGCCAAAATCCCAGTTATCTATTGTATGGCTATATCGTATTGCATAATCGATGTGCCTGTTCTTACGACCTGAAGCATATTGTGACAGACTGCCATCAATATAGGGGTTGGTACGCAGTCTGCCACCCGGACCTGGAAAGGTTCTTTTTCTGAAGCCCGGCAAAATAAACAGATCGGTGTTTCCCCAGTCTTTCTCCAGACTGAAATTGATCATGGGCTGCCCCAGTTTTTCCTCCAGGTCCAGGCTTTCTACCATGTCGGTCTGGTTAATGATATCGACAAGATGCTGAGATTCGGCAACACCCCAGAATACCTTGCCAATGCCGGCCTTTAGTTCCCATTCACCATAATTACGGTAAAACAGAAATTCACGGATATCAAAATGGCTGCGCTTATTGTCTTGTTGGTCCAGTCGGATGAACGGACGTATGGTCAGACTGCGTTTATCATTATCCCAACTGGTGTAGTATTCAGGGCTGATTGAAAGTGACACATTATTTGTTGATTGCCCTGGAAACAACGGGGCATGGTTAAAAAGCTGACTCTCTAAAGCGACCTCGCCTGACCACTCTGAAGCCTCGATCGATGTGTTAGCCAGACAAGCAAGAGTGATCAGTGCAGTAAAAAATTTCATTCGGAACGATTTATCTTATCGGGCCCTTTTCAGGCTGTTTTTTCTGAAATCCTTGCTGGTAAAGCCATTTCTGAATTTTATCTTTTTCCAGATCAGGTCTGTAGATTTTCCTGTCTGGTGGTTGACCATTTGCATGACACCTGCACGCCAGTATTGATTCAGGTATTGATGGTACTTCTTGAGGAAAAGCGTCTTGTAGAGTGCATTTTTGCGGTCATAAAAAACGACTTTAAGCGGCTGATACATTTGCTTGTCCATATAGACCATCTGTCTCTTGTAGCCGGAGTGTTCGTATTGCGGGAAACGCTCAATAACAAGCACATCTCGTCCTTCTACCTTGTCTTCCTTGATAAATTTATAGGTGTACTTGTCGATTTCCTGTGAAGACAGGTCTTCATAGGCAAATTCACTGCCCATGAAGGGACCGGATTTATTGTTGGATGAGATTCTTTTTACTCTCTTAAGGGCCGGCAGGTATAACCACTGGTCATCCGGTTTGGTGGAGTGTGTATAGGTGAGGAAGGCGGTTCCTTTCACATCCCTGGGATAATCAAAAACGATCAACGACTTGTCACCATCATTTACAACTTCAAGTGATCGATTATGCATTTTACGCTCGCTTTTTTGACCATGCCGGTTATGCAGAACCATTCTGGTATCTGATTTCTGGTCACCCCAGCCAGTGTCACGCCTGTCAGCTTCAGTGGCTATTTCCAGGCCGCGTTCTTCCGGTGTTTGTGCCCAGATATATGATGGCGCCAGTAAAACCAGACCCAATAAAATATTACGCATGTTTTTTCTCCTCAAATTTCATGATGAGTGGGGGTAACAGGAAAAAGTCTGCCAGTATGGCCAGTGTAATGATGATTGCAGTCAGCAAGCCCATGCCGGAGTTCAGTTTAAAGCTGGAGAAGGCAAGCACCGCGAAGCCTGCCCCCAGTACGAGAGAGGTAATAATCAGCGCCCGGCCTACCGTATTAAACGCATACTGTATTGAGTCAAATGTATCCATTCCTTTTTCCCGCCGCGCGCGCAGATATTTGCTCATGAGGTGAATGGTGTCATCGACGACAATACCCAGCGTCATACTGGTCACGATTGCCAGTGCCAGGCCAACCTGACCAACCAGCAGGCCCCAGATTCCGAAGCCCATGGCGGCCGGTACGAGATTGGGTATCATACTGATGAGGCCCATTTTCAGGGATCTGAAGGCAAATATTAACAGCAGGGAAATAAGAACCAGTGCCACGGTGGTTCCGAACAGCATACTCTTGATATTGCGTTTACCAATATGAGCAAACATGATTGTAGGGCCACTGCCAATGGCCTCTTTGATATACTTTGTGTTCCCAGCCAGCCACTTGTCAGCACGCCTTTCAAGTTCGAGCATTTCATTGGTTGAAAGTATTTTCAATGTGACGACAAAACGGGTGGATGATTTATCGACATTAATCTGGTTGTTCAGATCCAGCCCCAGCGGTAATGACATCTCGTAGAGAAGCAGATATTGTGCAGCAAGGTCTCTCTTGTCAGGCAGTTTGTACCATTCCGGGTGATCACCGTGCATGTTCTTGTTAAGCCTTTTCAAGGTATCAGTGATAGTGTTGACATGGATGGTTTCGGGTTGATTCCTGAACCAGGCCGCAAATTTGTCCACATCCTTGAGAAAGTTCGGGTTACTGATTCCACCTGATTCTCCGGACTCCAGGGAGTAATCAATAATATAGGTTCCTGTCAGGCGCTTGGATGCATAATCCACGTCCTGTCTGAAGGTGATTTTCTTGTCAAAATAATGCACAAATACATCATTAAGTTCATTTCGTGGAATGAATGAAATGAGTACAACAATGATAACCGACATACCCACTAACAACTTGTGTCTGTATTTGATGATAAATCTGGAAAAGGAAATCATCAGTGCATCGTTCCTGCTTTCCTTCCGGTTACTTTTCATTGGCAGGAATGACAGGATTGCCGGTATGAAAAATATAACCATGAAGAAGGAGCTTATCACTCCAATTGAAACCATATTACCCAGATGACGGAACGGGGGGACTTCCGAAAAATTCATCGTCAGGAAGCCCAATGCGGTAGTGGTGCTGGTTAGTGTAATGGGTTGAAAATTTATCCTCAGGGTTTCATTGATGCTTTGTAACCGGTCTTTTCCGGTATGGAGCTCGTGAAAAAAGGTTACCAGCAGATGGACAGAACTGGCTATGGCCATGGTCAGGATGATTACCGGTGTCGATGTTGTTGGCGGGGTTATCGGGTATCCTATCCATCCTCCGGTACCCATAGCAATGATAACAGACAGAATAATCACTATGAGTGTCAGTAATGTGCCTGTGATACTTTTGATGAGAAAGGCGAGAAAGACCAGCATTAATCCATAGCTTATCGGCACCAGTATTTTAAAGTCATTCATGGATGCCTCTGTAAAGGCATAGTTCATCATAACCATGCCGGCCAGACGAACCTCAACGTCAGGGTATCTGGCCCTGATCTCATCGGCAATTTTACGCGCCTTTTTGACGACTGCCGGGTTTTCAGTTGTCGGGTTCTTGCCTGGCAGTTGAATAGTGACATTGACCCCGGTTACATCCGCAGTGGGCGAGATGAGTCTCCTTACCAGCATGGGTTCATTTATAGCGATGTCCTGTCTGGTCTTTAATTCAACAGGGGATAATGACCCGGGATTACTGACCAGGTCTTCTACTATCAATTCATCCTGGGTTGCATGTGTGTACTGGAAATTACTTATTGAATCTACTCGGGTAGAGAAAGGTATCTGCCAGGCCGCATTGGTCAGGTCAATAACGGCCTTGAGCGTTGTTCCCGAAAATACCTTGCCGTCTTTGGGAGAAAGGACAAAAAGGACATTATCATTTTTCGTATAGGTTTTTTCCAGCGCCTCGAATGCAAGCAGTTGTGGATTGTCTTCACTAAAAAAAACCCGGTAGTTGGTCGTCATACTCAGCTTGCTTGCACCCATAACCGAGAAAATGGTCAGGAGTATGGTTGCCAGAATAATCCATAACCGGTTGCGTATTACCCATGGCCCCAATGCATTTTCAAAGTCCTTCATTTTATTTCCCTGGATTCAGTCTGTTGTCTGGTTTACGTGTTTTATCGTTTGTTCAACCCATTGAGTATCATATTTGTTGTTAACCGCGCCATATCGAGCAAGGTATCAAGCTTGTGTATCGTCATTGCCAATGGCAGTTGAAAAATATGTATTGAGGTATGGACGGCAATGGTTGCTTTGCCGATATCCTCGAAATCAAAAATCCCCTTTTCCTTTCCTTCGAGTAATATATTTTTTATTAATAACTGCTCATTGGTATTTTTTTCAAAAACAACTTCCGGATATTTTTCGGCGATGATATTAACCAGTTCATTGATCCTCGGGTTGGAAGAAACCTGATCATATGTATAGCGGAGCATTTCCAGGACAAATTCCTGAAGCTTGCCGGCGGCATCCAGAGATTGATTCTGTACAACGCATGACAGTATTGCAGTGCGGTCACCCAGACAACGTTTTGAGCAGGCAACGGCAATATCTTCCTTGTTTTTGAAATAACGGTACAGGTTGGCCGTCGACATATCCACATCGCCGGCTATATCGGCCATTGTTGTTTTGCCGATACCATAATGCTGGAAACGTTGCACGGCGGCATCGAGTATACGATCCTGTATGTTGATGATCTTGCTGGAAACGTTCGCTGACATGGACACATAGTCTACACGTGAATAATGAATATTCAATAAAATATTCATTATTCAGTATTTGTCCTATGTGATTACAGGACATAATATAAATTACTGATTTACCGACTTTTTTTGACCGATGTTGCTAAATGACTGATGACGATGTTAATGCGGCTCAGGGACTATTCCGGTTTCCATATCCCGAATGCCGCGTCACTGTCTTCATTCTGCAGGTTTTTCCGGTCGTTATCATTCATGACATTTTCTGTGAAGCCGAATAATTGCTGCAACAGTTCCTTCTTCTGTTCCCTGTTATAAGCGTTAAAATTGGCCAGAAGTAGTCCGGTTATCGCCGAAAGATACTGTACAGCGACACCCATATCCTGTGCCTTGGGGTCATGAGTGACCAGGGTTTTCTGGATATCGATCAGTAATTCTTCAGATAACTGGATGTTGCTCATAAAGTCAGCCTCTTAATTCGCCTGGCATTGGATTATAATATTTTTTGCTGATTCAGTTAAACATAAACTATTATTGAATGTCACGGTTGTCCCGGTTCCATGTCTGTATTGCGGGTTAGCTCAAAATGTACTTGACGTTTACGGTTCAACTCACTGCTGTCCCGTTAACTTTATGAAGCACATAACAATGTGAGGACATGGAATCGGTAAGCCTGATCAAGACCGTCTGCCGCACGGACGCGGCAGCCGAGCCGCCAT